>JAEEGJ010004425.1_pt1 | contig 47545 bp, 31 predicted proteins | sample 8958761 | NCBI WGS metagenome assembly JAEEGJ01 (sample SAMN16246546, study PRJNA631951) | gut metagenome | biome: gut microbiome; feature: rumen; material: RS-attached | host: Bos | place: Iran: Karaj | collected 2018-10
TTTTGGTAACTTGCTGTTGTTTGCGCACACAATCCTTTGATTTAAGTCAAGAATGAGGCGTTTTTTTCGACAAAATGCATGACAATCCATTGTCGGAAACAAAAAACTGCTTACCTTTGCATCGTCAATAAGACAAAAGCGTTCTTACTGCCATGAGCAGTTGAAACAAAAAATAATAGATTGTTTTAGGTTAGTAGTAATATTTATAGTTTTAGGTTTTTAGTTATTGGTAATAAGAAAGTTTTAAATGTGTTAGGATAACAGTGGTCGCCGTGAGGCTCCCATAACTTTCTTTTCTTTTGGAAGTTAGTATTAGTTATTGATATTCCTGAGTCGGTGTTCCGACGAAGGCCCCTGGCTGAAAGGCCAGTTCTTTTGGAAATAGGATTTTTAGTTAAACATAGGCTTGAATGTCGCTGCTCGCTGATGAGTCGCGACATTTTTTGTCCTTACTCTTTCTCAATGAGTGCCACGGCGTAGGCTGAGATTCCCTCCATGCGTCCGGTGAATCCCAGTCGCTCGGTGGTTGTCGCCTTGATGGATATGCAGTCCTCGTCGCAGCCGATAACCTTCGCCATCGTTTGCTGCATTTGTGGTATGTGCGGGTTCATCTTGGGCTTTTCAGCACAAATGGTAGCATCAATGTTGACCAGACGGTAGCCCTTGGTTGCAATGAGCTCAATGGTACGCTTCAGGATGATTTTGCTGTCCATGCCCAGTGTGTCGTCACTGGTGTCCGGCCAATGATAACCAATGTCGCGCATGTTGGCAGCCCCCAGTATGGCGTCACAAATAGCGTGTATCAGTACGTCGGCATCGCTGTGTCCCAAAAGTCCCAGTTCGTAGTCCAGCCGGATACCGCCAATCCATAGTTCACGTCCTTCCACCAGTCGGTGGACGTCATATCCCATTCCTACTCTTATATTCATATTCTTTTGATGATAGATTATAATTGCCAAAGGTACGAAAAAAGATGCAAATTCAAGGATGAAAGATTAATTTTTTTTCATTATCGGCAAATTCTTCATTGTTTTTGGGCCATTGTTCCTTTTTTTTATTACTTTTGCACAAAGTAGAACTAAAAACCATTGAATATGAAAAAACTGTTTTTGATAGCTCTATGAAGACGAAGGGGCAGTTCCTGACTATTGCTGTGCTGTTGTGGCTGTGTTTCCTGCCAGTCAGTAGCCAGCCCACTCAGTCGGTACGTCACTATGACGAGTCCGACGGTCTGCCCCATTGGAATATCTCACAGGTGTTGCAGGACGATGACGGTTTTGTCTGGTTCGGCACTTGGAACGGGCTTTGCCGTTTTGATGGCTACAAGTTTCAGAGTTTCAAGCCCCAGGCCGGTGATGGCTGTACCATGTCCACCGATCGTATCCGTAATATCGCCTTGGGCGACAGCGGTCTTATTTATTGTAAGGTAGATGAGCAGTATTATGTGTTCAGCACCCGGACAGGAAAGTTCCGCGACGCACTTTCCAGCGATGAGACAGCCATTCAAAAGGTCATGGGCTCTACTCGTCACAAGGCAGTGATGGTTCATGGCAGCTACGAGTACCGCGACCATGAAGGCAACCTATGGACCGTCAGCGAGTCCGATGGCTATCGTTTTGCCATGCCCGACCGCCAGGGTAATCTCTGGCTGCTGGAGCAAAACGGTTTCAGTGTGATGCACTTTTCCATGCGTCATGCCTTCTGTTTCCCCATGGAACGTGAAACCCAAGTGCGCTGCCTGTTTCGTGACCGGCAGCAGCGTTACTGGGTAGGAACACGCGAGGACGGCACCGTCAGACTCTTTGATGCCGACAATCGGCTGTTAGGTTATCTCGGTCGCGATGGCCGTCTGCATGCCAACTATTGTCAGTTCGGCTCCCCGGTCTATTGCATGACGCAGGACCGCCAAGGCACCTTGTGGATAGGCTCCAAGCCCGACGGTCTGTTCCGCCTGACCGAGTCTGCGCCTGGCATTTTCCGTGTGGAGCATCTGGAGCTGTTGAGTCAGGGCTCCGTCTATGATATTCAGGAGGATGCTCAGGGACGGCTGTGGGTGGCAACCTTCGAGGGACTGTTTTGCCTTGTTTATTGCAAGGCCGATGCGGGTAGCTCTCTTGTAGCCGGTAACGTTGATGGGTGTGATGACCTGACCCTGATGCCGATCCATTCTTCACGTGTACGCAGGCTGCACTTTACCCAAAGCGGGCTTTTGGTGGCTGCTACCACCTGTGGCTTGCTGGTGGGCGATGTCAGCGGCGACATGCATTTCCGCCTCCATGTCAAGGATTCCCGTCGTGCTGAGAGCCTAAGCTGCAATGCGGTGATGGATGTGGTGGAAGATGGTCGTGGCAACCTCTATGTCGGCACTGAAACGGGTGGCATCAACCGTACCTCTGTCAGCCGTCTCAATGACTCCATTGTCAGCTTCGAACATTTCGATACCCATACTGGACTGCCTACCGATGTCATTGTGTCGTTGGCGGTTGCCGACAGTCAGCTTGTCGTTACCAGCAGCCGTCAGTTGATGGTCTTCAATCCCTCGACGCAAATAGCCACCTCCTTCAGTTCCCACTACTTTGGCTTTCCCTGTAACTTCAGCGAGGCCCATCCGTTGCAGTTGCCCGATGGTCGTTGGGTGTTCGGGCTGAAAGATGGTGCCTTTGCCGTCAGCCTCCATCAGTTACGGCACAGCAGCTACAATCCTCCATTAGTGCTAACCTCCCTTTCCCGTCGTTCAGGCCAGTGGGAGTATGCTGTCAACGGTCTGCAGTCCATCACCTTGCAGCCTGACGAGCGCTACCTGACCGTCAGTTTTGCTGCCTTGGACTATCGTTTGCCCGACCAGATTACCTACGAGTTCCGTCTTTGTGACGACGATGCAGCCGAAGAGCCCTGGCATGCCATCGGTCATAACCATTCCGTCACTCTGCCCGATTTGCGTCCCGGTCACTACCAGTTACAGATACGTTCCAGCAATGCCGATGGTCGTCTGGCTGATAACCTCAGGACGCTCGACATCACGGTGGAGCCAACCTTCATGGAGTCCGTCTGGGGCAAGTTGCTGTTGCTGGTGCTGCTGTTGGCAGTTATCGGTGGCACGATCTATACCTTGTTATACATCAGGCGAATCAAGCACCGACAGCATGAGACGTTGGAAGCCTATCTGAAACTCCTGGAAAGCACTTCCCCGACCACGCAAGAAACAGAACCGGAACAGCAGGAAGACCCGATGTTGCAACGTGTCATGGTGTTCATAGAAGAGAATATAGGCAACAGTGACGCAGGTGTTGGAGACATGGCAGCAGCTGCTGCCATCAGCAGGAGCGGACTGCAGCGAAAATTGAAGCAGGCCATGGGCATCACCCCGTTGGACTTGTTGCGTGAAGCCCGCATCAAGCGTGCCTGTCAGTTGCTTACTACTACCGAATTGACCGTTTCTGAGGTAGCATACCGTTGTGGATTTACCGACCCGAAGTATTTTAGCCGTTGCTTTAAGAGTAGTGTCGGACAATCGCCTTCTGACTTTAAGAATACCGACAAAAAGGGCGTTTGACGTTTTTTTACCCCTTTTTGACGCATTATTCCCCCCTTCATTGCGGTAAATTTTAACCCTTCTGGCGCAAAATTCACCGATAAATGATGGGGGTTCTTCCTAACTTTGCAGCAGCATTTTTTACTAACATTAAAACAATTACAAGATGAAAACAAAACTACTAATGCTGCTGACTGCCGCACTGATGCTGCTTAACATGGGTGCGCAGGCACAAAAGAAAGTGCACACGCTGGGTGACTCCACCATGGCGTGGTACGACGAGAGCGTCACCGATACGCGTGGTTGGGGAATGTTCTTTGGCAACTTCCTGACCAACGGTTGGGAGTCTATTAACTACGCCAAGGGCGGCCGCGACTCCCGTGGCGGTTACAACGAGTTGTGGCAGAATGCCAAGAACAATGTTCACGAAGGCGACTACGTGCTCATTCAGTTTGCCCACAATGACGGCAAGTACAATGGCATTGACAACGAAGCGCTGCAAGCCTATTATACCCGAATCGGAGACAGCACGAATGCCGACAAGGTGAAGAACGACGGGCGTGGTACTACGCCTTCAACTACCTATAAGTCATGGTTGAAGAAGATTGTTGACGAGGTCAAGGCCAAGGGTGCCACCCCCATTCTGGTGTCTGCCGTATGCCGTTGCTACTTTGGCAGCGACAATCAGATAACGAAGGCCGGCCAGCACAATTTGGCCGACAAGTACGACGCTATTGTTGGCGATGAATTGAAGACCGGTCAGAAACTGTCTGTCGACGACCACAGCATGGACTACACCTACCAGATGAAACAGCTAGCCACCGAGTTGGGTGTTGCCTTCATCGACATGACTGCTGAGACCAAGACACTCTACGAGAAATATAAGACCTACGACAAGTGCTATGCTGCCCTGTTTGACAAGGGCGCGGAGACTGACAATACCCACTACAACCTGACGGGAGCGTTGATGGCAGCCCGCCTGTGTGCCCGTCTGATGAAGGAGCAGGGCATCCTGGCCGACAACATCGATATACCTACTGACCTGTCGGTGACCCCTTCTGCCGCCGATATGGGCGATGTCTATGTTGGTCAGGCGGGCACCAAGGAACTGACGCTTACCGGTTTGGAACTTGACCCTCCTACAGGAACCATCACCATAACCCCCTCTGAGGGCATTCTGCTGTCAACCGACAAGCAAAACTGGCAAAGCTCCCTGGAGGTCAGCTACGAGGGCGGCAGTGTCATCAAGACCTTCTATGCCAAGGTAGCAGCCACGGCTGTCGGTGCCTTCAGCGGCACGGTGACCGCCTCCATAGGTGACAAGACCGCCGTTGCCAACGTGACGATGAATGCCATAGAGTTAGGTGGCGGCGACCCCTTTACTGCCACCTGGGCACTCACCGCCACTGACAATGCTGCTGTCGAAGGCCAGGCAACTGCCGCTGCCGCCAAGGTGGAAGGCATGGTAAAATATGGCAATAACAGTCAGAAGGGCCTGATGGTCAGCACCAGCGAAGGAGGTGCATGGGTGAAGGCCGAGGACGATTCGCCCAACCAGTACGTACAGTTCACTGTGACCGCTCCCGACGGTCAGAAACTCGACATCAACCACATTGCCATGAAGGTCGGAGGTCATGGTGGCGGTGGCATGCGTTGCCACGTCTATTACTCCACCGACGGCTTTGTGACTCGTACCACCATCTATTCGCCCGGCTCTATGGCCAGTGGCGTGATGAATGAGGTCGATGTGACCCCTGTCATCAAACTCGACGAGGGCGATCAGCTCCAGATACGTGTCTATCCCTGGTACACGAGCAATGCCACCGGCAAGTGGCTCTGCATCCAGGATGTCGTCGTTGGCGGTCAGTCGAAGGACGCTGCCGGCGTGAACATCTCCGGCACCATCACCTACAAGTTCGACAAGGGCGGACTGAGCGAAAACAACGACGCTGCCGTCATGAGCCCTACCGAACTGAGTGCCGGGTTTGCTGGCATGAAGTGGGCCTATGAAGGTACCAACGAGAAAGTGGTTGTTGAAGGTGCTACCTTCCAGGGAGCCACTGTCAATACGAAGATGATGCAGTTGAGATACAATGCCGCAACAAGCGAAACCCTGTCAACCGTTGCCAACGACGATTGCAGCATCAGCCTGACGCTGAACCCAGAGGACGGCTTCTCGTTTGTGCCTTCCAAGGTCAGTTTCCTGGCAGGAAAGTTCAACTCCGGCAATCCTCATCTCACCTTTGCCATCCAGGCCGGCGACACCCGACAGGTGTTGAAGGATAATGTAGATTTGAACCGTAGCAAGACTAATCCATTGGTTGACCCCTCCGAGTTCAGCGAGGACATCACCGGCATGACGGCTACTGCTGACGCACCGCTGAAACTGACATTCTCCTTTCTGAACGTTCAGGGCACCCGCTCTGCAGGCATCGGCAACCTCGTCATCGAGGGCACCCTCGTCGGTGCTGCCGCTCAGGTGACGAAGTACGTGCTCACTACCGCCGTTACCCCTGAGGGTGCAGGTTCCATCACCCGCGACCCCGACATGGAGCAGTACAAGGAGGGAACAACCGTGACGCTGAAGGCCACCAAGAACTTCGGCTATACCTTCAAGGAGTGGCAGGATGAGTCGGGTACTGCCGTCAGCACCGATGCCCAGACAACAGTCACTATGGATGCCGCCAAGACCATGAAGGCCGTTTTCGAGTCGGTACCCGTCTATACCGTGACCACAAAGGTCACCAACGATGCCGACCGCGACGGACTGGGCAGCATCACCCTCACTCCCAACGACCACGAAGGGAAGTATGAGGCTGGCACCGTAGTCACTGCTACAGCCAATGTGTCGAAAATCCTGAAGTTTACCAACTGGGAAGACAATAGCACTTCCGCCACGCGTGAAATCACTGTGGATGCCGATATGACCATTACCGCCCAGTACGAGGTGCAGGACTTCATTGCCGTCTTCGATGCCAGCAAGACCGCTGCCTATGCCTCCGTGGGACCTTACCCCTTCGCTGCCGACCTGACGTGGGATGCCTCGCGCAATGCCAAGGTCTCTGTGGTGAAGCAGAGCGACGGTTCGCTCGTTACCGGCACCAACAGCACCCCCGTGGTACGCAACCGTGCCAACAGCGGCGTGCTCACCACCCTGAGCGGCGTGTTCCAGAATGGCTACAACACCGCCCAGATAGCCTGGCAGTACCAGTTCTCCACCACGGGCTTCACTGCTGCCACCTTTGTGGCCGACATGGCTGCCAAGAATGCTGCCACCAAGAACTGGAAGGCACAGTATTCCACCGACGGCACCACATTCTCTGACCTGGGCGAGCCCTGGACGGTGACCGCCAACACGCTGACCCCGCTGTCGTTCACGCTGCCTCAGGAGGCCATCGGCCAGCAGACCGTCTATGTCCGCATCATGGGAACAGGCACTGAGCTGCTCTCCGACAAGTACGCGTTTGATGCAGGCACTTCCGATGAAGGGTTAAAGTATGCCACCAATTCCGAGAGTCAGGTGGGCAACGTCTATGTTCTTGGCGAGTCAGAGGTTGAGGCCGACGAGACGGCTCCCGTTGTCATCGCCACCATCCCTGTCAACGGTGCTACGGGCGTCAGTTCCTCGGGCGTCATCACCATCTCCTTCGACGAGAAGATAGAGGCCGCAGAAGGCGCCGCCGACGCTACCCTGAACGGTGAACCCCTGATCCCCTCGTGGAGCAAGAGTTCCGTCAGCTTCAGCTATAGCGGTCTTGACTACAACGCCGAGTACACCCTCACGCTGCCCGCCAACTACGTACAGGACAAGTCGGGCAATCGCTATGCCGAGGCCCTCACCGTCACCTTCACCACGATGGATCGCCCCGTAGTCAGCAAGTCCGGCTACGATGCCGTGGTCAGCACCGACGACGAGCTGCTTGCTGCCATCAACGCTGCCAACAGCCGCAGCGACAAGCAGGCACGCTACCGCATCTTCCTGAAGCGCGGCGAGTACAAGCTGCCGCAGAGCACTACCGAGACCTTCGAGGCTGAAGACGCCGCAAAGACCAAGTTCTACAGTCCCATCACCTATATCACTGCCAGCAATATCTCGTTCATCGGTGAAGACCGCGACGCAACCGTCATTACCAACACCATCGGTGACGAGACCTATGTCAACTCCCTGAATCAGACGGTCAGCATCTACGAGCGCATCGGCTATGGTGACGTGCTTCAGATTAAGAGCGGCGTCAGCGGCACCTATTTCCAGGATCTCACCGTCAAGAGCGGCATCCCCGACAGCCGCGGCCGTAACATCGCACTCAACGACCGAGGCACCAACACCGTCTGCAAGAACGTCTGCCTCTGGGGCTACCAGGATACCTACGTCTCCAACACCTCCGACGGCAAGTATTACTTTGAGGATGGCATCATCCGCGGACGCACCGACTTTATCTGCGGTGGTGGTGACGCCTTCTTCAGCAAGGTCAACATCGTCATGTGTGAAACGGGCGGCTATGTCGTCGCTCCACGCGACAACCAGCAGTACGGTTACGTATTCTCCGGGTGTACCATTAGCGGCGACAGCAAGGTTGACGGCACCTACTACCTGGGTCGCGCCTGGACAAGCGCTGCCGAGACCTACTTCATCAACACCACCATGGAGGTGCAACCCCATGCCGCTGGTTGGAAAGACTGGAACAATGGCCCCACACGCTTCGCGGAATACCACTCAACAAGCGCCACGGGCAACGAAATCGACCTTACAAGCCGTGCCACCACCATCAACGGGACACCCAACAGCCCTGTGCTGACCGCTGATGAGGCCGCCCAGATAGGCAATTTGCACAACACCTTCGGTACCGACTGGCAGCCCACGCTGCTCACCGAGCAGGCCCCCGTGCCTACTGGTGTCACCTTCGACGGAACCTTCCTGCGTTGGGACGACAGCAACTACTCCCTGCTCTATGCCGTCTGCAAGGGTGACAAGGTTGTCGCCTTTACCACCGCCACGCAGTTCGACGTCACCACGCTCACTGCCGATGCTCCGCGCCGTACTGCTGCCGCTGGCGAGTGGACCGTACGGGCTGCCAACGAGATGGGCGGGCTGAGCCTCGCCTCGCAGACGGCCACGGCTGTTGACCCCACGGGTATTGGTGACACGCTCGCTGCTGACAGTCAGCCGACAGCCCCCGATGTCATCTATGACCTGAGCGGTCGTCGCGTGAAGAACCCCACCAAGGGCATCTATATTGTAAACGGAAGACTGGTTACCTTCAAGTAGTCACATCGTCCACCGTCACTCCCTTCGGGCCCGTCCATGTCGTTCCTGACGTGGGCGGGCCCTGTTTCTTTGCGACACGCCGGTGTCCGCCATCCCCGTTTTGTCCGGAAATGAACTGTCTGTCCAGTGCTTTTTGAAAAAAAGTGGTGTATTTCTGTTCTTCATGCGTAGAAAGCGTTGTAACTTTGCACCAACAAAAAGAGAGACATTCTGGAAACTCTTACACTCCAGGTCCAGTTTGCCAGCCCTGGCGTACCTTCGCCGTACGCCTTGAACTCCACGTCGCCGCAGGCATAGATGGTAGCCGTGCCGCGTACCTTCTTGGGGGTCAGAATCGCTACTTGCGTCTCTTGTTTTTCTTGCTTTTTTGTGGTCATAATGTTATTTTTCTTTCCGTTTTTTCCGATGTTAATACGTAGTATTAAGAGTGAGAAGGAAAAACACAAAAACACAAAACACATTATTACATTAAGCTATTTTTTTTGAGTCAACAACTATAAATATCACTTTTTTAAAGGGTTACTACTTATAAATAATATATTATATTTATATAATATATAATTTATCGCTCTATTTTGAAGCATTTTCAAAAATGCTTAATGTGTTTTTGTGTTTTGTGTTTTTGTAACTTTACCTGTTCGCCGGGTGCTCAGCTGACCGGGCAATTGCCGGGTCAGCTCCGCTTTTTTACCGAGTCAGACTCGCACCGGGAAACTGACATAATTACATTATTAACATAATTATACACTTCGTTTCATAGCTTAATGTAATAATGTAATTTGTAATTTTGTAATTTTACTGCGCTATCGAAAATGTCAAAATGTCAAAATGTCAAATGTCATTAAGCTTTTTTTGAGTCAACAACTAGGACGTCTCCGGCTCGGCAAAAAAAGCGGAGCCACACAACATGTGCAGCCCCGCCCTAACATTTATTAATTCATTCAGTTGTTAAATGTTATCCTCATCCATATAATCCGTATCTACATCATCGAATGACATCATGCCGGGAGCACCTGCTTCTTCTTCTTCGCCTGGATCATAATGTGGATCTTTTGATGCAGCCAAGAAGCCGAACGTGCTCATTTCAATAACCTCCATTTCCGGAGTTACATACTTTTTTTTCATGTTATTATATCCTCCTTTCTTTATTTAATTACGACCTTCTTTCCATTGTGAATGTAGATGCCCTGCTGTGTAGGACGTCCACTAATCTTCACGCCCTGCAGCGTGTAATAGGCATCATTCTTTATCTCCTGGAATGTATTGAAATCAATAGTACGTACATCGGTCAACTCACCGCCCATGTCATAGAACGAGAGCATAATCGGAGCACTTTGCTGTTCTTCATTTTGTTCGATAGGTTTATCGACACCAGTAGTACTTCCTGTATTTCCACTGCCTTCTCCACACTCATTTGCCCAGCGGAACATATCATACGGAAGTTTTAAGAATGCTTTGTCGCGTGCTGCCCTTCCATTAGCTTTGAAACGTGCAAACTGATTTTTGGTTGCATTGAAAGCAAAGAAGCGGTATGAAGGATGGTTCCCGTAATAAGGATACGGAGATGATGGATTAAGAAATACATAAGAGGCATTATTGTACGTTCCTAAATATGGCTGTCCTTCCTCATCAGCTGCAATATCATCTTCTGAGCCATTCAAAAAAGTTCCATTATATCTCAATTCATCAATACATGCAGGATAGAGCAAGTTTGCATTGTTTACATTATCACCGGGTCTTCTATAGGGATAAGTGACATCTGCACCATCCGGGGCTTCAGCCAAATATACCAGATAGTTCGCATTAATCTTACCAACCATCAACAAGCCTGTATTTACAGGTAGATAACGGGTATTACCGACTTTGTCTTCTATCTCAGTTGCAGTAGCTACGCGCGAAGCATTACCTGCCTGAGAAGCTGATTGATAATCATCTGTATTGGGATCATAGCCATCATTGAAAGCAGAAATACGGTATATCTTAAACATCGGTTCACCAGCCTTGATATCATATGTATTATCATCATTAGCGAACACAGGAATGGCATACGCCACCTTAGTACTATATGTTCTCATAAAATTACCACGGGGAATATCAATATCAATATTCGTATTGGTTCTTGCAAATTCTTGCCAGCCATTGGCGGGAGCAAATTGCGTAGTGTTGCTACCCGTTTCATACTTACCAGTTTCAGTATTAATAGTACCATTTGATTTTCCAACACATTTTATTGTTGTTTCATCATTCATATAACCATCCTTAAATGCATTCAGGTTATCCTGACGGAAAGCAAGACCACGCTTCCAATTGCCCTGATAGTAATCCCATGCTTCTTCTGGGAAATGCAAGTAGGCAGAACTCGTTGCCGTATTCGTCTGACCAACGGTCTGTGTGAAGTTAAATGCACGATATTCACAGATTACCTTACGGCCAGGATTTGTTACATCTAAAGGGTTAATCATAACATATACATCCAACTGAGGTCTATTTTGCTCATCACCACCAGTAAAAGCACCAGTTTTAATAACTAAAGGCTTAACAGGATTCTCATTATTGTCCTGGAAAGTAACCCTTATCAAATTCTCTGTATCACCAAAAGCACCGTCTTCAATCAATGTTACACATTTAGGAATCTTAAGTTCCTGCACAGCAGAACCATGGAATGCACCAACAGGAATCGTTCTTAACAAGTCATGACCAAATGGAGGCGTATAATCTGCTTTCGTTTCCTCGCGCATTATAATCTCATGCAACCCAATAGTATTCTTGAAGCAATCCTTACCTAACGAATCCAAACGAATAGGCAACGACAGCTCCTTCAAATACCAGCAATCAAGGAATGCACTTATTCCGATATTCAAAGCGCGGTCACAATCTATTGCAACTGTCTCGTCATCTTTTTTGCGACGTCTCTCAAACTTCAACTCAAACTTTCTGTTAGTATCATAATTTTTCCTAGCATTATTGATATCTGTCTGTGTTCCATTACCCACTTCCTGGAAAGCATAATCGCCAATGTTGGTACAACGGTTAGGAATTGTTATACTAGTTAGATTTCTACAATACTTGAAGGCCTGATCCTCAATAACAAGGTCTTTGGGGTAAACCATAGATTGCGCATCACCTTCTGCATATCCACCGAATTCCACACCTGTCAATGCTGGACTCTGTGAGAACGCTGCCTGACTGATTTTCGTTACGTCCTTACCTATAGTTACCGTAAATTCAGCATATGCATTCTCACCTGTTGTACGGTCGTTTAATCCTTTAACATTTCCACCCAGGAAATCAATATGTGTTATAGATTTGCACTCCTGGAAAATATCTCCATCTATTGACTCATTAGCAAATCTTGAGGTTTTTGCAGTGGTTAGTGAGGACTTCCAATATTTGAACGACATTACGCTATAGTCAGATATCTCGGTAATGCTTGCCCAATCACCAATAGTTACCCATGAGGAGCCCGTAAAAACCCACTCAGCACCTCCAACAATGGCATAATCACCATCGTTTCCGGAATTCTTGGCAGTATTAGCATCTTCGCTACTTATTGCACTAAAATGATATTTGGCATTATCGACCTTGCTTACATTGGTTATTTCTGTCCATGTACGGCTTTCTGTATTAGAATTATCAAGTGCCAACTGGAAGTAGTCAAAACCTACCATACGAACCCAAACTCCATTGGCATAGCGCATATAGTTAGATCTTTCTGAATCTTGGAAATCAGCGTTAATTACCGTACCTTCTGGCTCTGATGTTTGTGCTTCACCCCAGTTTCTAGTATCATTTTTGCGATAATAGACATGGAAGCAAATATAATCACCAAGATTTGTATAATCATTAATTACTAAATTACCATATACTGCTCCAACCCATTCGGCAATGTGCACTGTTACACCTTCTGCATTAAGTTCTTCAGCAGTTGGGAAAACTATTCCTGACCACTGCAAGTTATCTTTTGAATCATCACCAGATTCATTTTTCTTAACCACTTTGTAATATTCTCTCACACTAATTATATCGTTGTGCTGGTATTGAGATAACTTCGTTACATCAGACAAATTCGCATCTGTTGCTAGCCAGTCAACTTCTTCCCGGACAACATCATTATTACCCAGATTAGCACCTAATTTAGACCAACTCTGATCATTAGTAATTGTCATTTGACGATATACATATTTAGGCACCTTTGCCCAGCGTCCAATCGTTCCTGTCTTGTCAGCATCTCTATCCGTGGTAGTGTTATAGAGTGTAGCGCCACTTTTTTGCTCCTCACTATATGGAGTTGAACTAATCCATTCTCTTGGGTATGTCAACTGAAATAATTGACCTTGTGCAAAAGCATGGACCTCAGAACCTGCGGAACCTGTAGGGGGTGTATCTCGGAACCACATATAACTACTTGGAGTATTATTGTTCTTTGTTCTCACGAACTGCGCCTCGCTCATGTCAACTGTAGTAGGCTCAATAGGAAAGCTACTGTTATCATATTTAACGGCCTGAAGGTCTGATCCATTGAAAGTGCCCTCAAAGACTAACGTTTTGATAGTGCTAGCACTCATTGATGTTTTCTGGGCAGTAGTCACATGGCCAGATTCACCAACATTATTCATAAAAGTAGCAAGATCACCTGCTGCAGTTGAGTTAATGGTCAAAGTGGTACCATCACTGCTAATAACAATGCTTGGAGCAGATGTTTTGATTGTTTGCGCCCACAAACTTTCCGGCAGCAACAATGCCACCATACAAAATACCATAAAGAATAATTTCCTCATAACAACTGAAAGATTTTTTATTGTTAGTTACCTTATTATTACTTCTGAATGAATAGGCTTGTCAGCAGCCAAATGGTATGGTCTTACTCCTGAATGAATAGGTGTGTCAGCAGCTAAAAAATGGTATGGTCTTGATTCGTACTTTTTAAAAATCGGTACAAAAGTATATATAAATATAGAGAAAGGAGTCAACGACCCCTCTCTCTTAACTCTTTTTAACTAAAATTAGTGATTCGAACTTCGTAAGCGGATGTTTACCAGTCGTCGGTCTCCATCATTTCCGCATCCTCGACAACCTCATACTTGCGGGGAAGGGTGATGACGAAGACCGTGCCGCCACCGGGGTTATCCTCAACGGAGATACTACCCTCGTGGGCATCGACGATGGCCTTCACGCGGTCCAGACCCAGCTCGCCGCCTTCCATCATGACATGGTCGAAGACATGGGCCTTGTACTCGTCCTTGATGCCTACGCCATTGTCGGCTATGAGCAGCTTCACCACATCGTCGGACGGAGCAAAGACGCTGACCTGGATGCGGCAGGCATGGGGACAGAAGCGCACGGAGTTTTTGAGCAACTGGTTGACGGCCTGTGTCAGCTGCTCCTTGTCGAAGGTTGTCATCAACGACTCGACGGTGGAGTTGAAGCTGAGCTTGGCGCTCTTTCCGTCGGGAGCCTTGAAGCTGTCGCATATCCGGCTGATGCACGCCACGATGTCGCCCTCGGTCGGCTCCAGGTGGATATCCTCCTTGCTGATGGGCTGGTCGGCAGCGGCATCGCTCTTGGCACCGTTCATCTGCAGGCGCATCTCGTTCATCCACTGCATCTTCTCGGTTTCACGGCGGAAATTGTCAATCTCCATCTTTCTCTTCTGACGGGCAAGGAAGTTCCTGTGCCAGAGCCAGTAGGCGCCTGCCAGTATCAGCACGTAGAACAGGTATGCCCACCAGGTACGGTAGAAAGGCGGTTCGACAACAATCTCCAGCTGGCTCTCAATGTCGCCCGGCGTACCGTCGTCCTTCAGCATGCGGACACAAAGGGTGTAGGAGCCTATGGGCAGCGACATATAGGTGATGTTGGGGTTCTGCTCGGAGGTATGAATCCACTGGTCGTCCTCGTCGAAGCCGTCCAACCGATAGACGAAGCTGTGGCTGTTGCCCAGCGAGGCATTGGTGGAGCCTAACTGGATGGTGAAGTTGTTTTCAGAATACTTCAGGTGCAGCTCACGGCTGACGTCGAGAATCTCCTTCATGAGGACACGACCGTGAAGCCGCTCACCCACCTGCACCTCATGGCCGCCTAACAGCAGTCCGCTGAATACGGGGCGCTCGGTGCTCTTCTCTCCGCCAATCTGCTTGGGGTCGATGATGTCCAGTCCACCCTGACCGCCCACGAGGATGAGTCCCTCGCGGGTTTGGTAGATGGAGCGCTGGTTGTAGGTGCCGGGCTGCAGTCCGTCGCGTGAGTTGAAGCTGAGCACCATGAACGTGTAGGTGCCGTCGTCTTCCGGCTGTACGGCGACGCGTGAGATGCCGTGGTCGGTCACCACCCACATGACGTGGTCACGGTCTTCGAGAAGTCCGCAGACGCTGGAGCCGTAGAGTCCCTTGGTCATGTCGAGCAACTCGACGTTCTTGGTCTTCGGGTCGTAAACGTAGGCACCCGACGAGGTGCCCTGCCATATCAGTCCGCGGCTGTCCTCCATGGCGCAGTAGGTGGTGTGTGACGACGAGGGCAAGTCGGGGTCATCGGGAATCTTGCCGTTGATGAGCTGCCCCGAAACGGGATTGATAATGGAGTAGTAGTCGTCGTGTCCCACGAGGAGCCATCCCTTGCTGGTCCATCGCACGGTGGTCATATAGCCGTTGGTAAGGGCTGTGTTGCCCTGGTTCCACGACTTGAACTTCCCGGTCTTGGGGTTGTACATCTGCACACCGCTGCCCAGGGTGCTGAACCAGATGCGGTGCCAATGGTCCTCGGTGAGGTCCCACACATTATTGTTGGCCAGTCCGCCCGGCTCGTCAATGGCCCGGGTGTTACGGATGACGGCCGTTCCGCGGTCGGCAGGTTCCTGGGGAACGCACTGGCTGAGACCGCCGTTGTAGGAACCGAACCAGATGGAGCCGTCGGAGGCTGCCAGCGAGCCCACCATCACGTTGCCGGAGAGTCCGCTGTTGTCCTTGGTATAGTGCTGCATGACCTCATCGGTTTTGGGGTTATAGACCAGGATTCCCTGGTCGTTGGTACCCACCCAGTAGTTGCCGAAGCGGTCCTCGCAGACGGTGTTCACCTCGCCCAGCTCCACGCTGCGGAAGTTGTTGGTGCTCTTCCGGTACTGGCAGATACCATTGCGGTAGAAGCCAATCCACACCTGTCCGAGGTCGTCTTCATAGAGATGGCGGATGGTGTTGTCGCTGATGGTCGTCTCATTGTTCTTGTTGTGAGTGAACTGGCGTACCTCCTTGTTCTTCATGTCGATGACGAACAGTCCCTGGTGGTCGGTAGCCACCCAGAGCCAGTCGTTCTCATCGACCAGCAGGTCCCACACCTGCAGGGACTCGTGCAGGTCGTCGGACAGTTTGTCGATGCCACGTGAACGGAGGTACTCCTCGGCAGAGTTGTACCACACCTTCTCCTTCTGGATATAGATGAAGCACTGGGGCTCGCTGATAATCCACAGGTTTTCCAGCGCGTCTATATAAATATGGTAGTCACGGTTCTCCAGTCCGCCATGTTTGCGCATCCAGTCGCTCTGCCACTCGGCACGTCCCGTCTCGCCGTTGAGACAGAGGAGGTCGCCATTGTTGCTGGTCATGACCACCTTATCTCCGAGACTGGCAAACGACGAGACGAGGAAATGGGAGGGCACCTCGTTCTTGTCGAAGTCGTAGCCATAGCGGAAGCGGGTCAGCTTCTTGCTCTTGGGGTTGTAGTAGAACACGCCCTCGTCGTACAGCTTCGCCCAGTAGTTCTTGTCCTTGTCGATAAAGATGCGGTCAACGCCCTTACGGGGCAGTCCGAACTTCACCAGCTCGTCCTGGATGTTACGCTGGAAGCGCTCGGTGACGGGGTCGAAGACGGAATAGTTCATGCCGTGCTTGATCCAGAGCTTGCCGTCGTGGCCCTCATAGATTTTCTCCACGTAGTTGTCGCGTATGGTCGTGGAGTCCATACGGTTGGAGTAGTAGGTCTTGACACGGTAGCCGTCATAGCGGTTCAGACCGTACGCCGTACCTATCCATACAGTGCCGCGGGAGTCCTTGAAGATGCAGTTGACCTGCGAGCTACTCAGTCCGTCGCGGGTGTCGAAGCGGCGGAACTTCATATCAGGAATATTGCCTGCAAGCGCTGTTACCTCACATAGCATCAGTACCAAGACTGCGCAAAAACCAATAATTTTCTTCATTTATCTTTTCCTTTTAAATTTGACTGAATAATGGCGCTGCAGCTCATAGAGCAGCGCAGCCGCAACCAAGAGACATAGCAGCATGGCCCACCAGGAGCGGTACCACGGTATGTCGATGGTAATGTCGAGCCGGCTCTCGGTCTCACCCAGCGTGCCGTCGTCGTTGAGCATACGGACACAGAGGGTGTAGTGGCCTGACGGCAGACCCATATAGGTGATGTTCGGATTGAGCGACGAGGTCTTCATCCACTTGTCGTTGTAGCCTTCCAGGCGATAGACGAAGCGTGTGCCGTTCTCGATGCCGCCATTGTCAGAGCCCATCTCGATGGTAAACTGGTTCTCGCTGAACTTCAGGTCGATGCCCTCGGTCTCGCTGAGTGTCTTCTCCAGAATGACGTGGCCATTATACTCCTGCCCTGCCTCGATGAACTCGTTGAAGACCACCAGTCCGCTGAACACGGGGCGTTCCTGTATCTTGTTGGCAGCCAGGTTACGGGTGTTGATGATGTCCAGTCCGTCCTGTCCGCCCACCAGCACATAGCCCGAACGCGTCAGGCAGATGGCACGCTGGTTGAAGGGACCAGGCTGCAGACCGTCGCGGTCGTTATAGCTACGGACGGAGAACACCCACTCGTCGTTCTCGTCTTTCTGCGGGGTGACGCTGGAGACGCCGTGGTCGGTCACCACCCACATGGTATGGTGACTGTCCTCCACCATGGAGACGACGTTGGAACCGTAGAAGCCCGACTTCATGTCCAGCAGGTAGCTCTTGCCCGAGGTGCGGTCGTTGATGGAAAGTCCGGAGGGCGATGCCTGCCAGATGATGTTCCGACTGTCGTAGAGTGTCTGCGTAGAGGCCCGTGAGATGGTATAGGTATTCTCGTCGTGGGGCGGCGGCATATTGATGACGCGGAAGGTACGTGGGTTGATGAGGGCACAGTACTCGGAGTTGCCTAACATCACCCAGCCGTTGGCAGCCATCGAAATGCTGTTGGTCCAGACGGTGGCCAGATAGGAATTGCCTTCGGTGAACGAGCGGTGGGCTCCGGTACGCTTGTCAATACGCACGGCACCGCCACCCAGCACACCAACCCAGATGTTGCCCCAGTGGTCCTCGGTAATGCCCCAGATGTTGTTGGTCATGAACTTGGAACCGGGCGAGGTGACGGTGGTCACGCTCCACTCCCCATTGCGATACTTGATGAGTCCGCCCTCCCAGGTGCCAAACCACAAGGTACCGTCACGCGAACAGTAGCTACTCACGATGACATCGCTGGTGACGCCAAGCCGCGACTTGCGGAAGGAGTCAACCACCTCGTAGGTCCGGGGGTCGAACTTCAGGATGCCGCCGCTGTTGAGTCCCAGCCACCAGTAGCCGGCATGGTCCTCGCAGATGGCGTTGATGTCGCCCAAGGGCAGGGTGTTGAAGTTGGAGAGGGCGTCAGAGCTCATGGCAACGCCATTCTTGAACGTGGCAGCCCACATGCGTCCCAGCTGGTCCTTATAGAGATGCTTGGCGGTGGCCTCGGGCAGCGAGTGCTCGTCAGACTTCACGTTGGTGAACTGTCGCCAGTCATGGTTCTTGAAGTCGAGCACGAAGATGCCGTAGTGGTCGGTGGCCACCCAGAGGTAGCCTTGATTGTCGTAGCACACCTCCCAGACGATGATGTCGTCGGGTACGTTCTGGAAGCCCTTGGCACGCATGAATTCGGTAAGTGAGGAGTACCAGCGGTTTTCCTTCGGAGAGTGGATATAGGTACCTACGGAGTGGGTGATGACCCACGTCAGGTCCTGAGGCTGGTCGTAGAACACCCAGTAGTCGTTATAGGCATTCAGCGTTCTCTTGACGTAGTCGTTCCTGCTTTTCACGGTTCCCGTCTTCTCGTCAATGGTTATCAGGTCGCCCAGGTTCGAAACGAAGAGCATGCCGGCGGGAGTCTCGGTAGCTGCCGAGATGCCGAACTCCTTGGGGAAGGAGGTGTCGTCGTAGCCAAAGGGCCATTTTACCTGTCGCTTGGTCTCCGGGTCCAGGAAGTACAGGCCGTCGCGGTAGGTCTTAATCCAGTAGCGCTTCTTGCTGTCAATATGGACATACTCTATCTCACCCTGGAGTCCCTGCTCTGCAAGCCATGTGGAGGGCGTGCGGTTCACCTTTTCTGTCACGGGGTCGAGCAGCGAGTAGTTCATGCCGTGGTTCAGCCAAAGGCGTCCGTAGTAGTCCTCCTGCACCTGGTCAATACGGTTGTTGCGCAACGTCAAAGTGTCACGCTCGAAGGAATAGAAGTTACGGAAACGGTAGCCGTCATAGCGGCAAAGGCCGAACGGCGTGGCCAGCCACATGAAGCCGTGGCTGTCGCGAATCATGGAATTGACCTGAGAATTAGCCAAGCCGTCACGGGTGTCAAGACGGCGGAACTTGACATCAGGTATTCCTTCGGCATAAAGGGTATGCGCCCAGACACCTATGAGGAAGACAAGGAAAAGACGAGTCATCTAAAAAGCTATTTTATGTTTTGAGGAGGTCTCGCGGATAACCAGTTCCTGCGGGACTATCTCATGATAGACGGTGTGGTCACCGCCGATATTCTTCATCAACATCTTACAGGCCGTGACGCCTATCTCATGGCTGCGGTCCTCAATGACCGAGAGACGGGGGGTGACATAGGCAGCATGGACATCGTCGGTGAAGCCGATGAGCGCCACGTCCTCGGGGATGCGGAGATTCAGCTGCTTGATGGCTGTGAAGGCAGCAAAGGTGATGATGTCGTTGAAGGCCAGTATGGCATCCGGCCGGTCCTCGCGCTTCAGCATCTCCGTGGCAGCATCCAACGCCACCTGGTAGTCAATGGGACCACAGGCCACCATCTCCCGGAGCACCGGCAGACGGTTCTCGCGAAGCGCCTCCAGATAGCCATGCTTTCGTCTGCGTACCATGTCCAGATGGTTCGGTCCGCCGATGAAAGCAATACGCCGACTGCCCGTATCAATGAGGTGCTGCGTGGCCTCCTGAGCCGCCACATCACCATTGGCCTTGACCGAGGAGAACTTCTCGGGCAGACAGGTACGGCCGAAGAACACCAGGGGGATGCCCATTTCGGCTACCTCCTCGAAGTGGCGGTAGTCGGTGGTGGTCTGCGACAGACAGGCAATGACGCCCTCCACATGCATGCTGACAAAGTTGTCCAGCGCACGGGTCTCTGTCTCGAAGTCCTCGTGGCTGTTGGCGCTGATGACGCTATAGCCCGACTTGGCTGCCTCCGCCTCGATGCCTGCCAGCACGGCGGCATAGTAGTGGGTTTCCAAGTGGGGCACCACCACACCGATAATCTTCGGGGCTTCACGGCGTAGGCTTTGAGCAAAGGGGTTGGGACGATAGTTCCTTAACTTTGCAAGGTCCTTCACACGCTGCTGCATCTCCCTTCCTATTTCAGGAGAGGAACGCAACGCACGACTGACGGTGGCAATACTGACACCGAGTTCACGGGCAAGGTCTTTAAGAGACGTCCTCCGCTTGGGATTTCCGTTCTTTTGATTGTTAGTAGTAGCCATTTTCATTAAAGTATGGTGCAAAAATAAACATTTTTACGGAAATTGCAAACGTTTACGTGTATTTTTTTTGCAAAACACTACAAAAACATATAAATAATGCGTACCTTTGCACCAGAAAACAGAATGAGTAATGAATAGTTGATAATAAGTTAGTTAATGAATCAAGCCTGTCGTGATGACAGGCTTGTTTTTTTTGTATTAAGTTAATTCCCCACACAATTTTTCGTGAGAACGGTGCATGTGCCAATACATCAGGGCAAAGACGGTCATTTCCAAAAGCGGATAGACATAGGGTACATTCAGCAGACAGGTGACGTAGATGATGATGGCACGGGTGTTGAACGTCAGCAGATTGGTATATTTCATCAGCGGAAGGGAACCACGACGGAAGGTATCGCGGAGCGACTGGGGCATGGAGGAGGCATCAGGGTAACGCTGGCGGACCTGACAGAAGAAGCGCTGGAACTGTGGGGTACGCCGTTCCTGACTGCGGCAGTAGTTGGCGTAGTTGTAATAAAAGAGGCGCTGCAACCACTGACGTTTCGGGAGACGCTCGTAAACTTGGCGCTGAGCGGCATAGCTGTCGAGTTCACTACCCTCACGGCCCAACAGGAAATAGAGGTGTATCTGACGGTAGTAGTCGGCCAGGGAGCTCTGCGGCGAGTGGCAGAAGATGCTGGCTATGAAACAAAGGAGAAACGACAGGGAGTAGGACAATGGCGTTCCCAAGGCAGGCTCCCACATACGGCCAATACGGAATATCAGCGCCAGGTAGATGGCAAAGAACCAGAGGTCGCCCGAGAAACCGTCGAGCATACGGCCGATGAGCGTTTTCTTACCGGTCAGACGGGCCATCTGCCCATCGGTGGAGTCACAGAAATTGGCCAGCATGAGCAACAGCACACCGAGGAGGTTGTGCTGCAGGTCGGTGAAATAGAACATATAGCCTGCTGCCACGCCAAGGAAGATGGAGAGGATGGTCACCACATTGGGGTGAACGCCAAGCTTCATCCACCCAAGGGCGAAAACGAGACCGATGGGACGGGTGAAGTGGACGTCAAGCCACTCCTCGGTATCGTCGGACTTGAACGAGACACGGAGCATTTCCTGAAAAGACTTTTTCATATTTACTCTTTTACCCTTTTACTTTTTTACCCTTTTACTTTTTTACCTTTAAGAAGCTCACCGCCTTCAGGATGTCTGAAGCATGGTCAATGTCAAGCACCTTACTGAAGGGCCACGCCTTTACCGCCAGTTCCTCGGCAATCAGGGCCCGCTGGAAGTTACGCATGCGGTGCTCGCCACGGGCCACGCAGCGCCCAAGGACGGAGAGGGCGTCACTGCCCAAACCATAGATGCCGGCAGAGACATATTGGAGAGTGGAAGGTGAAGGGTGAAGGGCGGAGGGGGTATCGCGGAAAGCGGTGATGTTCATATCGTCATCAACATCCACATAGAGGGGCTTCTCATCGTCGATGTAGGAGGTGACACCCATGAGAATGGTGGAGGGTGGTAAACCAGCCGTGAGCCGCAGGCTATTGTCGTTGCGAAAAGCAGCGACATAATCACGGAACTCCTCTTCACGGAAAATGGTATCGACGGTTGTCAGGATGAACGGAGCACCGGACAGGAAGGGACTGATTTCGTAGAGGCTATGCATGGAGCTGGGGGTGCTCTTGACGACAAAGCGAAGGGGGACGGGACGTCCCTGCAGACCATCACGCTGCAACTGGACAAGATGGTGGCTTACCTGGGCTGTCTGGTCGTTGCAGATGACGACAATCTCATCGGCATCATTGTCCATGAAGATGCGGATGAGACGGTCTATAAGACACTCGTCCCCCACCCTGACCAATGGTTTGGGCTGGGTGACGCCATCGGCGGCCAATCGCGAACCTTCACCCGCTGCTATGATGGCATATCTCATACTACGGTCTATCGATGATGGTCAGCTGATTGGTATGGTAGTCGCCAGTGCCTACCAGCGACTGCTGGGAAGAACGGACAAGGCCGGACAGCGAAATATCGCCGGAGCCGCGGAGGTCGGACACAACAGCACCTCCATCGATAAACGAGGCCTTGATGTCGCCGGAGCCTTTCAGACGAAGGTTGGTGCTGGGGGTACGCTCATAGCCCACCTTTACATCGCCGGAGCCTACCAGCTCTACCGAAGAGGAAACCTGCACCACGGCATGACGGACCTCCAGGTCGCCGGAGCCTACCAGCGTGATGTCCAAGTTGTCGCAGATGACGTCAGCAAAATCCATGTCGCCAGCGCCCTTCAGCTCCAGACGGAGGTTGTCGGTGTCGAAATGGCTCCTGCAGACGAAGTCGCCAGAGCCCGTCAGCAACACGTCGGTGAGGTCCGGGGACGTGACATAAACCTTCACGTCATCGGCATCTATCATACTGAAGTTAACGATGTTCTTCAGTTCATCCCTGAAACGAATGGTCAGACAGTTGTCCTCGACCGTTGTCTCCAGGCAAGACAGGATGTCAGCAGGGGCATCCACATAAACAGAGGTGCTGTCGCTCTGAGAATAAATAACGGTGGGCGAGCCCATCAGCGTGATACGCTCGAAGGAGGCTACCTGGCGCCGTTCTTTCAAGATGGATTCGTCACTCATGTTATGCCGGACCTGGATACACGATGTCAGGGCGAAGGCCACGAAAAGGAATAATGCTGTTTTCTTCATACGTTTCTAACTATTTGGTTCTGTAGGTTTGACGTTCATCTGACGGGAAAAGTTGCAAACCACGATTATTTTTCTCAGAATTTCAACTGGACCATCAGCCGGACGCCGTTCTTACGGGCTGTGGGCAGGTGGTTGTAGTTCAGACGACGGACATACTCCACATGGATGAGCTTGAAGATGTTATGGATGCCGAGAGAGAGTTCCAGGTAGGGACGGTGGGAGTCGATGACATAAGAGCCTTCAGGGAAGACCATGAGCAGGGGACTGCCGGCATGCTGCGGCAACGTGGGGTTATTCTTGTCGGAGAGGGCACCCCAGAGGCAACGCACACCGATGTACTCGCGCCACTTCAACTTCTTGAGCAAGGGCACCCGGTTGAAGAGCTTGCCGTTCAGGTCCCAGCCCATCTGTACAGAAAGGAAGCGGTCGGTAGGGAACTCCATATTGTTGATGGCCTCAAAGGTGAAGTCCTGGACGATGTACGAGAGGTTGGTCTCTGGCAGGATGAGCAGGGGGAAGGGCACCTGGTTCCACTGTACGCCACCCTTTACCCGCCAGTCCATCTTTCCCCAAGAGGCCAGCCAGAAGCGCTTGTAGATGCTGGCCTCCGTATAGTTGTAACGGTAGTCGCCTCCCAGCAGGCCCTTGATGCCAAGGGTATGGCTGATGGTGAAGACGGGTGCATCGAGATTGATTTTACGGCGTCGCTGCTTGGTATTGATATAGGTGGCACCGGGACAGTATTCCAGTTCGGCACGGAGCTCGGTGGTGCGGAAGGAGATGGAGGTGAGGGGTGAGGAGTGGGCGGAGAGCGGCGTGAAGTGCAGGTTTCCTGCTGCTTCGTTCGACTCCGTCTTCATGCTAAGCGTTGCCTTCATACCCGTTTCGTCCTCCCATTCAAAAGACAGTTGCTGACGGTTGTAGAACATCATGGCATCGACCTTCGACCACTTCAGGGCGGTGAAGACATTGTCCTTGTCGGTATGCATGAACTTGTCGGAGGGCGACATAACATCATAGGTGGAGGTGAAGGTCAGCGTACGTTTGGGGTACTCACGGGGCAGGTAGTCTTTCTTGTTGAACGAATAGACCAGTTCTCCCTTGTAGTAGTTCTTATGGCTTCCCCATCCCCGGGCATAGTAACCTGACAGGAACCAGTGGGGACTGAGGTTGGCGGTGGTCTGAGCACTGATGCGGGTGCGCAGCCCATCGACGAAATTGCCGGTAAGTATGGTGTTGACAGGGCCTATATCGACCTTCGAGGGACTGCTCGTCTCGACGAAATTCTCAATGAGGGCCTTCAGTCCGAAGATGACGTAACGGAAACCTTTCATCTGTTCGAGGTGACGGACGAAGGACTCCATGGAACGCTCGCTACGAGTAAGGCGTACCTGTCGGTAGCGGGCCCAGAAATCGGCTTCACGCATGTTGGCACTGGGGTCCCGCAATTCTTTCTTTCTTCCACGGAACAGCTGTTTGGGCAGTTCAGAGAAGTCGTAGTCCGTCAGTCGCGTATTCCTGACCACCACAAACTTCTGCAAGAAATTGGCCAGTTTCAGTTCGACCATGAGGTCATCAACGCTGAGCACCCAGGTGCTGTCCGGCAGTTGGTAGAACTCCTGGACTATCTGCATGTTCTCGACAAAATTGACATCGGACTGTCTGGGCAGGGTCAGCTCACAGCGTTTCACCTGAAAGGAAGAGTCGTCGAGCACATAGAGGTCGCCCCGGAAACCAAAGTCCTGCTGATTGTTGGGCATGAAGTGCAGGTGGATGCAACGGTCACGGTTCACATTGAGTGTGTCGATAATGTAGTAACGGTAGAAGCTGATGGCGCCCTGACCGATGGGCGACGTGAAGGGGTACTGGAACAGCCGTACCTGGTCATCATAGATATTGACATCGGTAAAGATATCCTTCAGCGCAGTGGTCATGATGTCACCCGTCTGAATGAGGTCGTTGATGCCGGTAGATTGCTGTCCGAGGATGATGTCACGCTCGTCGTGGGGCTGTCGGCGGTAGGAGCGCTGGGTAACCGTCTCATCGACGGAAACAGGCAGTATGAGTTTCTGATTGAAGGGGCACACCTCTACCTGATTGGCGAGGAACCCTAACTTCTTGGAGGCTGCCAGCCGCTCCAGTTCCTGGGGTGTCACATCGTTCAGGGCGAAGGTAATTTTCTGATATTTATGATATTGGTAATAGTCACGCTGCGACAGGTCCGTGAGCCGCTTGTGCTCAATGACCTTCCGCATGAGTTCAACAGCGGGATTGTTCTTGCGGCTGTAGCGATGGCTGCCGCTGTTGACTATAACACGGTCTATCTGCTGGACGCGGTTGAACCACTTGGTGGTGTCAGTATCCACATCGGGATTCAGCTGCGCCTGCACCGGCAGACACAGCACGGAAAGGAAAAGGAAGAATACTGGTTTAATCCAATTCTTCATCAGCCTCGTATCCGCCCATTTCGCGGATGGCATTCTTCAGCATCGTGTATTGCTGGTAGAGGTTATTGACGGGCTCCTCACCCTGCACATAGTCGTGCATGGGACACTTCAGGAAGAAACTCAGGAAGCGCTGGATGCCATAGCGTCCGGCACGGGCAGCAAGGTCGCTGAGCAGACAGAGGTCCAGACACAGTGGGGCTGCCAGGATGGAGTCGCGGCAGAGGAAGTTGATCTTTATCTGCATGGGATAGTTCATCCAGCCAAAGATATCGATGTTATCCCACCCCTCCTTATTGTCATTACGCGGCGGGTAGTAGTTGATGCGTACCTTATGGAAATAGTCCCGATAGAGGTCGGGCTGGTCGTCGGCCTTGAGGATGGTCTCAAGGGTGGAGAGCTTGGACACCTCCTTCGTACGGAAGTTCTCTGGCTCGTCAAGCACCAGACCGTCACGATTGCCAAGGATATTGGTAGAGAACCAGCCACTCAGTCCCAGGTTTCGTACACCGAGAATAGGGGCGAAACCTGACTTGACCAGGGTCTGTCCTGTCTTGAAGTCCTTGCCTGCGATGGGCATGCGGGTCTTCTCTGCCAGTTCCCACATGGCAGGTATATCGACCGTGATGTTCGGGGCACCCATGATGAAAGGCGCTCCTTCGCTCAGTGCCGCATAGGCATAGCACATGGACGGTGCAATATGTTCGCGGTCATCTGCCTTCATGGCTGCCTCCAAGTCAGCAAGCCGGTAGTGAACCTTCTCCTCAACAGGAACATAGATTTCCGTAGAGGCTGCCCACAGCACCACGAGACGGGAGCAGTGATGCTTGGCCCTGAAGTTGCGGATGTCCTGACGCAACAGCTCGACCATCTCCCAACGAGTAGGAATGGTGCTTGCTGCATGCTGCGTGATGCACTTTACATTATCACCATCCAGACGACGTACATAGTTCTTATCGAAAGCTGCCGGCATGGGGACAATCTGTTCCAGCTCGTCCTTCACGGGAATAATGTCTTTTTCCTCAAGCACCTGGGCATACATGGCATTCTGGAAGGCGTTCTGCGGATAGACATCCCATGCACCGAACACAATATCATCCAATTGTGCCAACGGTACGATATCGCCATAGGGCAAATATTGCTTCTCGGCACCACGGCCTACACGTATCTTGTCGTATTGTGTCATGGAACCGACGGGCTTCGCCAGTCCCTTGCGTACCATGAGGACACCTGTCATGAAGGTCGTTGCCACGGCCCCACAGCCTACAACCATTATTCCTAACTTGCCTTCAGCAGGCTTTACATTCGTATGTTTCATGTCTTTTATTTATATGTTTTCTAACAATTGTTTCAAATCAGTGATGACACTATCGGGCAGCGTCTCGTCCTCAGGCTCTGAGGACCACCCCTCGCCCTTCAGCCACACCGTACGACAACCGGCAGCCTTGGCAGGTATGATGTCTTTCTTCATGCTGTCGCCCACAACGACAACCTCAGACGGAGAAAGCCCTAACGCCTCGACACCCAACAGGAAAATCTGCGGGTTGGGCTTACGGACGCCTACAACTGCCGACTCTATCACGCTATCGAAAAAACGGTCCATGCCAAACTCATGCAGTACGGTAGGCATATTCCCGTAGAAATTGCTGACCAGTGCCATGGGATAGCGCTCCCGGATTTCAGCCAGCACCTCACAGCTATGGCGTGTATGGCATACCACCTGCTGATAGAGGTCATCCAACAGGCTCTCGTGGAAATGCTCCGTGGCGGTCAACGGCAGTTGTTGCAGTTCCAGCGTGAGCTTCTTAGACAGTGTCTGCCGGAACGTATCATCCCGGCGGACGATGCTGTTACGGCCCAACATCCGTTCGGCATAGACATACGCCTCACGGAACTGGGTTTCAGTCACCGGAACACCTGCCCGCTCGTAGGCATGCCACAGCATCTTTCCCCAGTGGCAACCACCTGTATCGAGCGTTCCACCATAGTCGAAGATAAATCCCTTAACCATAAGCCTACACGTCACTCTGCCCTCGTTTGAATATCACACAAGTGGCAATAGCCTGGCCAGCATCCTTGCGACAGGACGAGAAACTGGGCCAGTCGTTGAAGTCAATCAAAACCAGGGAGCCATCGGGACGGACAATGGCATCACCACCATAGACGGTCAGTCCACAGACAGCAGCAGCCCGCTCTGCCAATTCCTTGAGTTGCTCCTGACTGAAGGCATAGTGATGAGGTTTGCCGTTATAGCGCTCATGTCCCAGCTTTGACTGACCGCCATCGCCTGGGTAGCTGACATGGAAAAACACGGTGCCCATGACACCATAGAACTTCACAAGGTCACCTTCCACATGAGGACTCTCCACAATATCTTGAATTCCACGGTCGTGGAACGCCCGAAGGGCCTGTTCGCGCTGATCCTCCGATTCCACGAAGAGAATGTCTTCTGCGCTCTGCACGTGGGCATCGCCTCTCTTCAGCCAACATGCTCCGTTGCTGATGTCTTTCGTCGGCATGGGAATACCCGCCTCACGTAGCTTACTTTCCAAGAGGCTGCGTTTCCCACACAACTGGACAGCTGCACTGCTATTGATGACGATACAGTGCTCACGTTCCTTTTCTGCCAGCATCTCTGTCACACGACGGCGACGTCCCATGGTGATGTATATCGAGGCATCGGGCAGTTGTTCGATGCGGTCCTCATCAAAGAAATCGACCTGGAGTCCGCGATGCCGGAGGTCGCGGCACACGGCATCCATAATGGCAGCATCCTTCTCAACCGAATTGGGTGAGAAGACAGCAGCACGCCCGATGGCGACAACATGAGGCTGAGCGTCTTTCTCGGTCTGTACACCGGGCATGTCCAGCCAGAACGTGGAACCTTTTCCCTCCTCCGAACTGACTCCCAACTTGGCTTCGATGCTTTGGGCAATGGTACGGCAGAGCGGAAGGCCTAATCCGGTTCCAGGAACAAACTGGTCCAGCTTGACGAAGTGTTCAAAGATATGGCCTATCTGACTCTCGGGGATGCCCTTTCCCGTATCATGGACCCAGATACGAGCCTTGTTATCAGGCAAACGACGGTAGCCAAGCACCACGACACCATGCTCTGTAAACTTCAGGGCATTGAGCATGTACTGCTCCAGTATCTCGTTGACACGCATACGGTCACTATGGATGACGAACGTGGGTTCTGGACGTTCAACGATAATCTTGACATCCTTCTTATTCTGTCTCCGATGACGCCCCGCCACCTCTTTCAGGAGCAGGTTCAAATCGAAGTCCTCCATCGTAGGGGGATGACCGCCGGACTCCAACTTCGAGATGTTGACAAGATCGTTAATCATCCGCAACAGCTTTCCGTTATTCTCCTGAATGAGTTCTACCAAGTGATGACGCTCTGACTCGTCCTCCACCATTGGGAGCACGTCGCTGAATCCGACAATAGCATTCAGCGGCGTACGAATTTCATGACTGATATTAGCCAGGAAGGCAGACTTCAGACGGTCACTCTCCTCCGCCTTACGTAAAGCAGAAGTCAGTTCGTTCTCAATGCGTTTCTGTTCGTCAATGCGTCGGGAAACACCAATAATCTCCAAGGGGTTTCCAGCGGCATCGTGCTTACCAACCATGGCATAAGTCTCGCTCCAGTAAGGCTGGTCCTCACCCGGTGCCATTATCTGATACTCGACGTACTGTTCTTCCTGCTCGCCCGATATCATCTGTCTAAGGGCTTCCTGGACACGACCAACATCTTTCGGCAGTATATGCCGGAAGAAATCGCTGGCAGATGTTTCTGGCAACGGAGCATAGCTGTTTGACGCACGGAAGTCACTGACCACCGTCAGCGTCTGACTTTGAACGTCAACCTTCCAGGTAGAGAGCTTCATGGTCTTCAGCACCATCTCAAACTCCACATTACGCTTGTTCAGTCCGTCCATCAAATCCAGCTCGCGCTTCAGCTTCTTGTGCTCACGGCGCTGCCACCACAGCAGCACAACTGTTGCAGCAACAATCAACACGCCGACAACCCATAACAGGATATCAACGCGTAAACCTCCCACAAACAGATAATTAGACAGCGGCATTGGCTTGCATTAGATAGATTTCGGGCAAAATTACAAATAATTTTGGAATAATGAAATAAAAATGAATTTTATTTTGTACCTTTGCACCATATTTAATGAAATAATGGAACAAACTTTCGAACTGATTGCCAAAACCTTTATGGGCTTAGAGCCCGTTTTGGCCAAAGAACTGACCCAACTGGGGGCCAACGACGTACAAATCGGACGACGCATGGTGTCGTTCACCGGCGATAAGGAATTGATGTATCGCGCAAACTTCCAACTGCACACTGCTATTAGAATTCTGAAACCTATCAAGCACTTCACTGCCCGGTCGGCAGACGATGTGTATGAGGAGGTAAAGAAGATTGACTGGACGGACTATCTGGAACTCGACAAGACCTTTGCTGTCGATTCGGTGGTGTTCAGCGACGAGTTCCGCCACTCAAAGTTCGTCAGCTACAAGGTGAAGGACGCCATTGTAGATCAGTTCCGTGAGCAGACGGGCAAGCGTCCGAACATCTCGGTGGCAAACCCCGATCTGCGACTGCACGTACACATTGCCGACGTAGCACCAGGCAAGAGCGAATGTACGCTATGCCTTGACTCCAGCGGCGAGTCGCTGCACCGCCGCGGCTACCGACAGGAGAGTGTGGAAGCTCCCCTCAATGAGGTGCTCGCCGCAGGCATGATAATGATGACGGGGTGGCAGGGTGACACCGACTTCATCGACCCTATGTGCGGTAGCGGCACACTGCTCATTGAGGCTGCCCTCATAGCCCGTAACATGGCGCCAGGACTCTTCCGAAAGGAGTTTGCCTTCGAAAAGTGGCCGGATTTTGATGCCGACCTCTTTGACACTATCTATAATGACGAGTCGCAGGAACGTGAATTCAAGCACCACATCTACGGCTACGACATTGACATGAAGGCGGTCAACACGGCACGTCTGAACGTCCGTGCCGCCGGACTGACCAACGACATCACCATTGAGGAAGCCGACTTCAAGAACTTCCAACAGCCCAAAGAAAAGGCCATCATGGTGACCAACCCTCCCTACGGTGAACGCATCTCCACACCCGACCTTCTGGGAACTTATAAGATGATTGGAGAACGACTGAAACACCAGTTCCAGGGCAACGATGCCTGGGTGCTGAGCTACCGTGAGGAATGCTTCGACCAGATTGGTCTGAAGCCCAGCATCAAGATTCCGCTGTTCAACGGTTCTTTGGAGTGTGAGTTCCGCAAGTACCAGATGTTCGATGGCAAACTCAAGGATTTCCGCTTTGAGGGAGGCATTGTCAAGACAGAGGACGAGAAGCGCCAGATGGCAGAGAAGCACCGTTTCAAGAAAGAACGTGAGTTCAAGCAGCGCCTGACGGAAAAGGAGGAAAACGAGGGAGCCGACATCCGTTCGTTTAAGTTCCACTCATTAGAACGGAAGGAGAATGCCTTTCGTGACAAGAGACAAAGTTCAAGTGACAAGAGAGAAGGCAGGGGCGAAAAGAGATTCGGGAAGTCCGACCGATTCGGGAAGTCCGACAGGTTCGGGAAGCCTGAGAGGAAGTCTAACAAGCCGAGGCGTGATTTCGGCAAAAAGGACAGGAGGTTCAACGATGAAGAAGAGTAAGTTTCTGTTTTTGCTAACGTTATCGTTATTATTCCCGCTGTTCATGCAAGCTCAAGGCCGTCTCTTCACACTCGAAGACCTCAACTACGGGGGAAACAACTTCTACAACCTGCAGCCCCGTAACCTCTATACCACATGGTGGGGCGATGAGTTGATGTTCCTCGATGCCGACGAGGGAGGACGTCTCGACAAAGACGGACAGCGCACTACGCTGTTCAGCCTCAACGACATAGGCAACGAATGGCACTCTGCTTACTCGGCTACCTACCCTTATGCCGACCAGCCTCTTGTGCTGCTCAACAACCGCCGACAGCGCATACTCTATGATTTCGAACAGAAGAAGATAGTATGGAGCCAAAGCTGCCGTGGCGAGACACATGCCGACTGGAACAAGGTGAGCCGTGCCGTGGCCTACATCAAGGACAACCAGCTCTATGTCCGTACAGCCAGCGATGAGGATCGTCAACTGACGACCGACGGCAGCCGCGAAATAGTATATGGCCAAAGCGTTCACCGCAATGAGTTCGGCATTGAAAAGGGAACTTTCTGGAGCCCTGATGGTCAGTTGTTGGCATTCTACCGCATGGACCAGACCATGGTGACAGACTACCCGCAGGTAGATATCTTCCACCGCACAGCAGAACACCAGCCCGACAAGTACCCCATGGCAGGCGAGAACAGCCATGTGGTGACGATTGGCGTATATAACCTTGCAACAGGAAAGACGACTTATCTGAAGACGCCCGTCGGTTCCATCTGCGGTGACAGCGTTGACACCTCAACACCCATTTATTTCACCAACATCGGATGGAGCCCTGATTCGAAGACCATCTACATGTTTGAACTGAACCGCAACCAGAATGACTGCCGCCTCGTTAGCTACAATGCCGAAACAGGCGACCGCCAGACAGAACTGTACCGTGAGACCAGCGACAAATACGTTGAGCCGATGCACCCCATTCAGTTCCTGCCCTGGGACAGCAAACTTTTCATCCTGCAGAGTCAGCGCGACGGCTACAACCACCTATATTTATATAATAAGGAGGGAAAGCTGCTACGCCAACTCACCAGTGGCGCTTTCGTCGTGATGGAAGTGCTGGGATTCAACGAGCGCGACAAATCCATCATCATCAAGGCCAACCGTGAGCATCCACTCTGCCACAACCTCTATGCCGTGAATGTGAAGAACGGCAAAATGACAGCACTGGACAACGGCCGGGGCGTACACAACGCTGAGCTGTCGGCCACAGGCATCCGCCTCCTTGACAACTATGCGGAGCCTGACGTGCCACGTAACATCGACCTTGTGGAAATCACTCACCCCTCACAAGTGACCATACATCGGCTTCTTACTGCCACCGACCCATGGAAAGAGCAGGGATTCCAGATACCACAGTTTGAAAGTGGCAGTCTGAAGGCTGCCGACGGCACTACCGACCTCTACTGGCGTATGGTGAAACCTGCAGACTTCGACGCCACGAAGAAATACCCTACCGTCATCTATGTCTATGGCGGCCCGCATGCCAATAACGTACAGGCCTCTTACCGTTGGTATAGCCGTTCATGGGAGACCTACATGGCCCAGAAAGGCTATATTGTCTTCGTTCTCGACAACCGAGGCTCACAGTACCGCGGTCGTGACTTCGAGCAGGCAACCTTCCGTCAACTGGGACAAAGAGAAATGGAGGACCAGATGGAGGGTGTGAAGTATCTGCAGTCACTACCCTATGTCGATGCCGACCGTATAGGCGTACACGGCTGGTCGTTCGGAGGTTTCATGACCATCTCACTCATGGTGAACCATCCTGACGTATTCAAAGTGGGCGTTGCCGGAGGACCCGTCATTGACTGGAAATGGTACGAGGTAATGTATGGTGAACGCTACATGGACACCCCGCAGAGCAACCCTGACGGGTACGAGAAAACTTCACTTATCCCACAAGCCAAGAACCTGAAGGGAAAACTTCAGATTATCATTGGCTACAACGATGACACCGTCGTGCCACAGCATTGTCTGTCGTTCCTTGCCGCCTGCATCGAGGCTGGCACACAACCCGACTTCTTCGTCTATCCCGGAGAGGCACACAATATGCGCGGTCATGCCAGCGTACATCTTCACGAGCGCATCACCCAGTATTTTGAAGACTACCTCAAATGAAACAAGAACAGATACTTGTCCGCATCACGGGACAGGACCGTCCAGGACTGACGGCCTCTATCATGGGCATACTTGCCAAATATGACGCACAAGTGCTTGACATTGGTCAGGCCGACATCCATTCTACCCTCTCATTAGGCATTCTTATCCGCATGGATGAGATGAAGTCAGGACTGGCCATGAAGGAGCTGCTCTTCAAGGCTACAGAACTGGGAGTGAACATCGGTTTCGCACCCATTACCGACGAAGAATACGAAGACTGGGTAGGCCATCAAGGCAAGAACCGCTACATTCTGATGGTAATGGGCCGACAATTGGAAGCCCGGCAGATAGAAGCTGCCACACGTATCATAGCCGACCAGGGACTGAACATTGACAGCATCCTTCGTCTGACGGGCAGGAAGAGCATCAAACAACTCGACAAACATACCCGTGCCTGCATCCAGTTCTCTCTTCGCGGCGAACCCACAAACCGACAGGAGATGCAATCCAAACTCATGCGCCTGTCCTCCGATATGGGCATCGATTTCTCATTTCAAAAGGACGATATGTTCCGACGCATGCGTCGCCTTATCTGCTTCGACATGGATTCCACACTCATTCAGACGGAGTGTATTGACGAACTGGCAGAACGCAACGGCGTAGGAGCCGAGGTACGTGCCATTACCGAGAGTGCCATGCGGGGCGAAATAGACTTCAAGGAGAGTTTTACCCGACGCGTCGCCCTGCTGAAAGGACTCGACGTGAGCGTGATGCAGGATATTGCTGAACATCTGCCCATCACCGAGGGTGTTGACCGTCTGATGTCCATCCTAAAGACCTGTGGTTACAAGATTGCCATTCTCTCCGGAGGATTCACCTATTTTGGCGAATACCTTCAGCGGCGCTATGGCATCGACTATGTCTATGCCAACGAGCTGGAGATTGGCGAGGACGGTAAACTGACAGGCCGCTACGTGGGCGAGATTGTCGATGGGCATCGCAAGGCAGAACTGCTCAAGCTCATTGCCCAAGTGGAGAAAGTCAACCTGGCGCAGACCATTGCCGTGGGTGACGGTGCGAACGACCTGCCCATGATCAGCCAGGCTGGCCTTGGCATTGCTTTCCACGCCAAGCCCCGTGTCGTAGCCACTGCAGAACAAAGTATCAACACCATCGGACTGGATGGTGTGCTCTACTTCCTCGGCTTCAAGGACTCCTACTTAGGAGAGCAGGGGAAGCTATAAAATAATTATTCTTCGATTTCACACGGTACCCAGAGCCAGAAGGTGGAGCCCTTGCCCACTTCTGACTCTACGCCGATGTTACCGCCAAGCCGTTCGGCTATCGCCTTACAGATGGAGAGTCCGAGACCTGTTCCCTGAATATAGTCGTTGAGTTTTACGAACCGCTCGAAGATGCGTTCCTGGTCCTCGGCAGGTATGCCCGAACCGGTATCCTCGCAGAAGAGGTATAACCCACGAGACCCCTCCCGTTCCTCTACACGATAGCCCACCTTGATGTGTCCCTGTGCAGTATATTTGACTGCATTGGTGACAAAGTTAGTTATCACCTGACTGATGCGTTCCATGTCAACCGTCACTGTGAGTCCTGAAGGCATGTTTGCGTTGTCGTTGATAAACTCTACAGGAGAGTCAGTGACACGCTGTGCCAGCGACTGACATAAGTCGTCGAACGACTGCTGGAAGTTAATGGTAGTGGGTGTAAGCGTCACGCCATCACTCTCGATGCTGGAGATAGCCAGGAAGTCATTGATGAGTCGCAGCAGCATGTCACAGTTGTTACGGATGATGCGCATCATCTCACGTTTCTCCTCGGGAGCCTCAATGGCCTGCAACAGGTCGCTGAAGCCGACGATGGCGTTCAGCGGTGTACGAATCTCGTGGGTCATATTGGCCAAGAAGACGGACTTCATACGGTCAGAGTCGTTGGCACGCTCCGTCTCACGCTTCAGCATTTCCTGCTCCTCAATGAGTTCTGTCACGTCACGTATCAGTCCGAAATAACCAATCTGCTGCCCCTCGTCATCATAACTTGGAATGCTGGACATATCATACCAGTGGACCTTATCGTCCTGCTCCAGAAGGTTCTTGAATGGTCGGGTAATAACAGAACTATTACGGGGACGCTCTATGAGAGTCAGGGTGAGCCGTTGCATGGCGACTTCCTGCTCGTCAGTCTGCAGGGTTTTAACGAAATCAGGGAAGTCAAGTTGCACAACGGGATTGTAAAGGTCGCGCAGGAACTCTATCTTTCCGTTTTCGAAGGTGGAGCGCCATACGTGCATCTTACTGTTTTCCAACAAATAGCGCAGCTGCTCCTCATAGTGACGTATTTCTTCACTGGCCTTCAGAATCTGCTGATCGTTCAGCCGGCTCTGCAGATACAGTTTCCGCTCCTCAGTGATGTCACGAGCCGCCATGGCAATGTACTGAAGTTTCCCCTTGGCATCCAAAATGGGGTGAACATGCAGTTCCACATACATATCGATATCACGGGAAGGCATGACAACCTTCGTACATCCCCAGTACTCCTCCACCTTTTCGCGGGAAATGCCGGGATAGGTCGCAAGATCATAGATGCAACTGTCAAAGAAGGCACTGTCGTAACGGCTTTCAAAGTGACAAATCTCACGCATCATCTTGTTACAGTCAATGAGGTAACCATCAGCATTGTAATACGAGATACCGATGATGGAGTCCTCGAAAAGCTGCTGATACTTTTCCGACATATCGTCGCCCATCTGGCGCACACGGGCTTCGTCGGTATTGTCAAACATTGTGAGCAGGATGCTGGACGGCGTTCCGTCCTCGGCATATTCCATGACGGCACGGGCAGCTATATGATGCCATACAGGGGCGCTTGAACCGTCAAAGACACTGTTGTACTTAAAATCCAAGGTTCCCTCCTTTCGCTTTCCTGAGCGGAAAGAGTCAATAAACTGGTCGTAAGCCTCCATGTCGTCAGGGTGAACCAGGGAACGGGCAGATTCATACGACAATCCTGTTTCGCCTTCCAGTGACAGCCGTCCACCGTGAAAATTGTAGAACTTATTGTCCGCCAGGCTCAAGTATGCAATCGTCAGGTCGCCCATGTCGAGAGACTGCATATACAGGCTGTTTATCCTTGCATAGCGTTCCGTCGTCTTGGCAACACGCAGTTTCACCACATAGTGAATGATGAAAACCAGCAAGGCGATGACAATGACTGCCATTAGGATGAAACTGAAGAGTGTTGAGCTGGAATATTCTGCTGCATTCATACGCGTCGTAGGGATAATTAGATGAGTTCCTTTTTCTTTTCACTGCTGATCATTTCACAGGGGAGGTTGACCCAGATGGTTGTGCCATTGCCTACCTCGGATGTCACGTCAATGCCGCCACCCATGAGTTCCACAAGTCCTTTGACAATAGGCAGTGTCAGACCGCTGCCCAGATGGGCACGCGATTTGTCGGTGAAACGGTCGAAGAGGTGCTCCTGGAATTCCTTGGGGAGACCATCGCCGGTATCCTCGATGGCAATCACCAACTGACTTGGCCGGTACACGTAGCTGGCACGAATGGAACCTTCCTTGGTGTAGAAGACAGCATTCTGTATGAGTTTCTCGATGACATCACCCAACAGCTGTTCGTCAATATCAATGATAAGGTGTTCAAAGGGATTGTCGATGATAGTCTTGAGTGCAGGATTAGTATTGCTGCTCCAACCCATGTGACACCGTGCATCAAAGGAAGTGGCAAAATCGGTAGGCTGCCGCTTGACTTCAATCATGCGGGCATCAATGCGGGAGAGGAAGAGAATGTCATTGACCAATGCCAACAGGTCGTTGGAGTTCTTCTTGATCTGTTCCACAAAGATGGGTTCGTCCTCCGGATCATGCTCCTTGTCAAACATCTCGGCAAAGCCAATGACGGTGGATAACGGTGTGCGAATCTCGTAGCTCATGTTCAGCAGGAAGGTGTTTTTCAATGCTTCGGCCTCCTGAGCTTTCTGTGTCTCTTCCTTCAGCTGTTTCTCGGTCATGACAATTCGCGTGTCGTTACGGCTCATGCCGAAATAGTGAGTAATGCGTCCTGAGGCATCACGCATGGGAACACCGTTGAAGGTCAGCCAGACATTCTCCTCGTCATTAGCCCGGAAAATGGTCTTCATCCGCTCTCTTACTATCTTCAGGCTACGGTGGTCCATCCGGTGTAACAGACGCCTTGCCGTCAAGCGGTCTGAACTGTCAATGAAGTCAAGCGCCCTAATCTGCGAGAAGACATGTTGCGGTTTGTTCAGGTCGCTGGTTATCTGTAGCGTGTGGGTGTCAGGCTGATAGTTCATGATACGGCAGTCGGCAGTCTGCAAGGCCAGGTTGATGTTGTCAACATACGCTTTGACGTCCGCCGTAGCCTTCTGGAGTTCGCGCATCGTCTGGCGCTGCATCTGATAGTAGTTAACAAGGTCCGATGCGTTACGGCCTTCCAGGAAGAAACCCAACAGTTCACCATGCTCATCGCGGATGGGGTAAAGCATCATTTCATAATAGAGTCTGGCATCCAGTTCGACGGTGACTGCCTTACGTCCCACCTTCTCCATTTCCTTGATGTCGATAATGGAGGTACAACGTGTCTTCTCCATTTTCGAGATGTCAATATCATCGAAGTACGTCACCTCGTTCAGATGCTGCTGGGCATTGACGAGGGTCTGCTTATCAGCAACCTTGAATGTATTGCATGCCGATTTGTTGATGTCACTCAGAATACCATTCTCATCGTAGAATACCATATCGAGGAGCGCTGAGTCAAAAACATTCTGATAGTTCAGCAACTCTTCGCGCTCTCGTTCCCGCTTCTGCTTCTCGTGGGTGATGTCACGCTGCACGCCCAGCAGCGTTTGTGGCTTGCCATTCTCATCACTCTTGAACACGGTTATCTTCGTCTCAAAACGACGGCGTTCCATACCGGGTTCTGTCTTTGGGCCCCTCATATGCATGGTGACAAACTTCTTCTTGCCATCCCTAATGGCAAAGATTTCATGACGCATGTACTCGAAGTCGTCAGGGTCGAAGAAACGCGAAAAGTCAATGGGTGTATATTCATTGTCAAGAATGCCCTCACTGTTCAGTCGCTGATAGCGACGGGTGGCCACCTCATAAGTCCATAAACGAGTATTATTGGATTGCTGAATCAGCGCCAGTCGTCCGTTCTTACGACGGAAGGAGTTGGCTACGCGCCGCTCAGAGCGCCGGTAAAGCCTGTCATAATAAAGGGCAGCACCCACTATGATAATAATGACCATGGCACCTATCCACACTGCCGGCGGAATGGTGAAGAGGGCTTGGCCATGGACTATTTTCAACAAGATATCAATTTGCATATAGGCTTTTAGTTGTCACTTTTCGTTGTTTTAGCATACAAAGATACAAGTAAAACGGCAAACCACCAAATGATTTGCCGTTTTTTTGCACTTATAGTGTTATTTCTGCTGAACCATAGCAGCGATGATGCTCCTGGTCATAGATGACGCAGAACTGTCCTGGAGCCACACCATGGATGGGTTGCTCGCTCCTGACGACGGCCTCACCTGTATTCTCCTGCACCAGCCAGCCCTTGTGGAACTCTGGCGTGTGGCGAATCTTGAAGGTGACGGGTGCCTCTGACGGGGTCATCGGAAGCGTCAGCCAGTGCAGGTCACGTACACGGAACTCTTGCTGGTAGGCGGTCTGCGGATCATAGCCATGACTGACATAGAGGATGTTAGCCTGCATGTCTTTCTTCACGGCAAACCACGGACCACCGCCGAAGCCGAGTCCGTGGCGCTGGCCGATGGTGTGAAACCACAGTCCTTTGTGCCGTCCTATCTTGCGGCCCGTCTCCAGTTCCACCACGTCGCCCGGCTGCTCGCCCAGATAGCGGCGGATGTACTCGTTGTAGTTAATCTTGCCGAGGAAGCAGATGCCCTGCGAGTCCTTGCGCTTAGCATTTACCAGATGTTCACGCTCGGCAATGGCCCTTACCTCCTCCTTCATCATGTGACCGATGGGGAACAATGCCTTTCTGAGTTGCCAGTCATATATCTGCGCCAGAAAGTCGGTCTGGTCCTTCACAGGGTCGGGACTGGTGCAAAGCCATTTTAATTTACCATTTGACAATTTATCGTCTGACGATTTGCCATTCACCATTTCTATTTCTGTTGTTGCATAATGCCCCGTGGCAATGAGGTCATAGTCCATGCCGCGTTTCTCGTGGAATGCACCGAACTTAATGAGACGGTTGCACATCACGTCAGGGTTGGGGGTCAGTCCTGCCCGTACCTTCTCCATCGTGTAGCGCGTCACCTGTTCCCAGTATTCTTTATGGCAATCGACCACCTCCAGGCGGCATCCATACTTATGGGCTACGGCCGTAGCCATCTCCATGTCCTCCTCGCTGGAGCAGTCCCATTCCTCCTGCTCCTCGGGACCTATCTTGATGTAGAAACAGTCGGGCTTCAACCCCTGCTCTGCCAGTTGGTGTACCACCACCGCCGAATCTACGCCGCCTGAGAGTAGCACGGCTATTCGCTTTCCCTGTATTTCTTCTGTACTCATGCTGCAAAATTACGAAAATCTTTATATTTTAGAGGAGAAACTATAAACTTTAAACATTTTTTACGCAAATTGCGCAGACAATAATATAAGTTTTTCTTTGTTTTGTTCTCGCTTATTCGTACCTCTGACTTCGTCGAAGGTACTTGCACTCGACAAAAAAACAAAAGTTTTTCTTTGTTTTGTTCTCGCTTATTCGTACCTTTGCAACCAATGAGGCAATTGTTTATTTGGATTCTCGTGTTGCTGAGCGTTCCTGCCATGCCGCAGTCGAAGCTGAAGGCGCTCCACCATCGTGTTGACAGCGCCCTGATGGCAAGGCGCAACAGAATCAATTACGATACGGCATATATCTGTCGCCCTGAAGGACGACTGACGGTGAAGCTACGCGCAAATGTCTCGGGCAATTCCATCGAGTCGAAAGGCACGACATCGGGTGTCAGCCACCACTCCGACCTATCCACAGCCACCAAGACGACAATCAGTCTGGGCGTCAGCTATCTGGGCATCAGCGTCGGACTGTCACTGAACCCCGGCAAACTGAGCGGCAAGAACAAAGACTACGAACTACAGGTGCATGCCTTCACCCGACAACTGAGCCTTGATGCCAGTTATCAAGTGTCGAAAACCCTCAGCGGCGACTTCCATATGGGCGACCAGACAGAGCACCTGGATCGTGGCATGGTCGAAACCAAGGCACTGAACATTTCCGGTTACTACACGTTCAACCACCGCCGTTTCTCCTTCCCTGCCGCGTTTACACAGTCGTACATCCAGAAACGCTCGGCAGGCTCATGGCTGGCAGGGTTCAGCTTCCAGGCCAACGAGATGGAATGTCCCGGCTATGCAGACCGAGGCATTCCGAAGATTCGCATGTATATGGGAAACATCGCCATTGGAGGCGGCTATGGCTATAGCCTCGTGGCAAAGAAATGGCTATTTCACCTCTCGGTCTTGCCCACGCTGATTATCCTGAACCGCAACAACATCACCATCGACGATGAGCGTCACAAGGAGGGCTACCATTTCCCGGAGATGATTTTCAACCATCGGCTGGCCATCGTCTATAATATCAGCCCCCGCTATTTCCTGTCCGCCACCTCCGTCATCAACATCTACGCCTACCAGAACAGAGTCGAACAGCTGACGCAGAATAAATGGTACAGCCGTTTCTGCTTCGGCGTTCGTCTCTTCTAGGGCAATCATCAACTATTCTAATTATCTAAAACTATTATTAATGAAAAGACTACTTACCTACGTGATTTTCTGCTGTGGCATGATAACCGCAGCAGCACAGGGAAATGCCGTGCTTGAACAACTGAAAGCCGACCCGAAGAAAGCCTATGGCAACGACTATCCCTACCATCTGGAGATGGTGCCCCAGACCAAGGCACCGAAAGGCTACGAACCCTTCTACATCAGCCACTACGGCCGTCACGGCTCACGCTACTACTGGACCGACCGGCTGTATCGCGACCTGGACACGCTGCTGAAGGTGGGGCACCGTCGTCACCAGCTTACGGCTGAAGGTGAGGCCTTCTACAGCCGATACATGGCCGTCAGCAAGGAGTTGCAGACGGGAGTCTCGGAACTGACACAGTTAGGATGGGAACAGCATCAGGGCATTGCCCGCATCATGTACAACACCTTCCCCGAAGTGTTCAAGGACGGTGGCAACGTACTGGCCATCGCATCGCTGTCCGGACGTTGTGTACTGAGCATGTCGGCCTTCTGTCAGGAACTGGTGCAGTGTAACCCGAAGATTGAAATCCGCGAACAGTCGTCACGCTTCACCCTCGACGGTGTGGTACCAGGTGACCGCCAGAACCCTGCACGGCGCGACTTCCCCAAGAGCAAGCCCCGCTACGAGGCAAATAAGGAGCAGTTCGTGGCACCGAGTCCGCTGCGCGAGGAGATTGTGCCCCGTGTGTTCACCTCTACCGACAGTTTGCCTATTCCGCCTCAGCGCATCGGCAGTTGCCTGTGGGACCTCTACTCCACCCTTCCCAGCATCGGCCACGAGGGACTCATGGGTAAAATTCTGACCGACGAAGAGTACGCCACCCAGTGGGAAGGCTCCAACCTCGGCTCTTACTCATGGGTATTCGGTCCACGCTACGAGGCCATCCCCATTCTCGAAGACATCCTCCGCAAGGCTGACGACCGGCTGCAGGGACGCAGCGACCGGCTGGCAGACCTGCGATTCGGGCACGACACCTACGTCGGTCCGCTCACCGTGCTGATGGGCATCAATGGCGCCGACCTTGACCCGGAAGACCCTTATGAGGTGAAGAACTGTTACCAGAACTGGCAAACCTGCATGGCCTCCAACATCCAGCTCATATTCTACCGCAAGACGGGCACCGACGACATTCTTGTCAAATGCTTGCTTAACGGCCGCGAGGCCACGTTGCCCGTGCCCACCACACAGGCACCGTTCTACCGCTGGACCGACTTCCAGGCTTTCTACCGCCAGCGGTGCATCGTACCGACCAACTAAACAAAAAAATTTTGGAGCTAGTAAAGGATTATTCTTACTTGCTCCAAAATTTTTCTTATCTGCCGTCATTATTACAAACGGTATTATGATTTCTTCAATCGAATCAACTTATCCCAGTGTTTTCTGGCCTCATTCTCGCCCCTTTTCTTCATCTCTCGGCAGTTTGCCCTGCCAAAACTTGCAGCATTGTAGCCGGAAAGATTGGGGTGTATGTAGATATTAGCTGCTTTGACATTAATATTGTACTTCTTTTTATCCGGACGAGTCACAGACCAGTCAGCTAAAGTATCAAACATGCCACCCAAGCCCAAAGAAGGAATCTGCAAGCCATCATCAGCATTTTGTTGTAAGTCTATAGCAATAACAATGTCGGCTCCCATGGCCTTAACAACGTCAACGGGAAGATTGTTCAACAGGCCGCCATCATTAAGAGCTCTGTTTCCCCATGAGACAAAAGGATAAACAACAGGAATGGACATTGAGGCAATGATTGCTTTCCAGAGTTTTCCTTCTTTGAGTACCACCTCTTCCATTTCGTCAATATCAACGGCTACACACCTGAACGGAATCCTGGTGTTCTGAATGTATTCACAACTACGGTTCCTAAGTTGACGTCTTATTTCACTTTCGATGTGATTAATATCCAGGGCATCTACTTGTTCCAGAGGAAATAAATACTTCTCAATCTCATCAAGAGAAAACCCCGCCGCGTACATACCTCCTATAACAGCACCAATACTTGTACCTGAGATATAGTCGATTTTAACACCAGACTGTTCTATCACTTTGAGAGCACCAATAGTTGCGGCTCCTTTTGCACCTCCTCCCCCAAGGACAAGACCTATTTTGGGATGCATTCCACTTATTGGAATGGCGGTACAAAAGAAGCACACCACCATCAAGAGCTTAATTCGACTCATTATCATTTATATATTGGGATTATGGGTTGTATTCAAACTCACGCGTAGGACCATTTTCCCAATGACCACCTCTTAATAAATCAGCTTCGTACCATTTATCAAACTTTATTCTGAATTTATTATTACTAATTTTCTTAATTGAGGCTCTCCACTTTACGCCTGAATGCATATTGCGGAACTGACCTTTATATGAATGAGTGCCTGTCAGGTCCAAAGCTCCGGTCAATGGATTAATAACATCCTCTGGATCAGATGGCATTGATACAGAGATACTTCCTTCTACATAAGAACGTCCACTGAAGTCCGTGTTGTAATACTCAACACAATAAGCATCCAGAACTTGTTCAAAAGCGCGAATAAGGCCTCTAGTTGTTTGTGCACTGGCCAGACTGCTCATTGCAAGCATGACGACCATCATAATGACTTTTACTTTTTTCATAATCAGATAGAATTTAGTTAATGTATAGAAAAACGTTTATAGCCAAAGTACATAATCCTGCCAGTCAGTAAGCATGTGGAATACCAAACCGACACCAACCGCACGAAGCCACCACGGCCAGTGCAACTTCTCATAAGGCAAAAAGCACATGATAACATACACAGCAATTGCAAAATATGAATGAAGAGGATGAAAACCTATGCTCATCCGATTCGGATCGAAAATCGGATCAGCCAACAAATGGTCCGCATCTACCACCATCGTAGCTAACATTATCAGATATGCCTTAACACGACGATCTTTTCTGAAAAAAAACGCCAATAACAAAGGAGCTATGAAGTGAAGCCCATAATGAGTAATTGTTCTCCAAGGAATAGTTTCTAACATATTCAAGTTCATCACTCTTGCCGACCTCATGCAAGAAAGGAATTAATAGTTTCGTTATTGGTAATACATATAAGAAAAGACGTGAGGTCGTAAACGCTTTCCCATATATGTCCCCTGACCTTCTCCACCACCCAAAAAAGGAAGCATCGGCATTGGGATGTTGCAAAGTTAGAAATTATTTACGGTAATACCAAATTTTTAACCAAGTATTACAATAAAAAAATTGTTTACCCGCATTTTCCCCGCCACCTCTCCGGGAGAAACTGCCGGGGAAAAAGGGAGATAGGTAGGGGGAAAAGGGGAGAAACTGCCGGAGAAACCAGAAACGCACGGGCAATTCCCTATAGATCGTTATTTAGCTTATTTTGCAGGTTACTTCTCGGACACTTCCTAAGTGATACAAAAGTATAATAAACGTCGGATAAATTCAAGTCACGCTGTGTTAAACGTTATTAAAAATCAAGCAGATTCCATTGCCAGACAAAAACAAATACATATCTTTGCGCTATCAAAATGATATCACTTTTTAAAACAACTAAAGACATGGAAATGAAAGAAAAGAAATTTGACGGAATGGTGATGAACGGCTTTCTGATGCTGTTCGTAAACCTAATGATGTACGTAGCAACCATGGCGGTTGCCATCTACGGCATTGTGTTGCTGGCTGAAGAGAACGGCCAGGAAGTCCTGGGCTGCGTACTGCTGTGTGTCGGCATGCTGGCTTTCATTGCCAACATCGTTTGTTCGTGCGGATTCTTGATGCTGGAGCCCAACGAGGCTAAGGTGCTGACATGGTTCGGCAAGTACAGCGGCACGTTCACAGAGACGGGATTCTTCTGGATAAACCCCTTCTACGGAACAAAAAAGGTAAGCCTGCGTGCGCGTAACCTCGACGCAGAGCCCATCAAGGTGAACGACAAGACGGGTAACCCCGTGATGATTGGCCTGGTACTGGTATGGAAACTGAAGGATACATACAAGGCTCTATTCGAGGTTGACTCACAGACGATGGCCGGTTCGCCACAGGGACAGATCGGTGCCGACGTGCGTAGCATCATGAACGCTCTGGAACGGTTTGTCCGCGTACAAAGCGACGCTGCCCTGCGTCAGGTGGCCGGACAGTATGCGTATGACGACGAGGACAACAAGAACGAAGAGCTGACCCTGCGCGGGGGCGGCGAGGAGATCAACGAGCAACTGGAGCAGAAACTCAACGAGCGACTGGCACTGGCAGGCATCGAGGTCGTCGAGGCCCGCATCAACTACCTGGCCTACGCTCCTGAGATTGCCGCCGTCATGCTGCGTCGCCAGCAGGCATCGGCCATCATCACCGCCCGCGAAAAGATTGTGGAGGGTGCAGTCTCGATGGTGAAGATGGCACTCGACAAGCTGTCGAACGAGGACATCGTGGAACTGGACGACGACAAGAAGGCCGCCATGGTTTCGAACCTGCTTGTGGTGCTCTGTGGTGACGACTCAGCCCAGCCAGTGGTGAATACAGGTACGCTGAACCATTAAAAGACATAAAAATGAAAAGATACGAATATAAAATCATCACCCCACTGTTCAAAGAGGAGAAGAAACTCAATGAGTTGGGTTACGAAGGGTGGGAACTTGTGGCAGTAGATCACTGTTCGATGTTCCTGAAACGTGAATATACCGATTAATGTCAGAGAAGACAACAAAGAGTTTTATCCTACGCGTTGATGCCGAGACGATGAACGCGATAGAGGCTTGGGCTGCGGACGAGTTCCGCAGCACCAATGGCCAGTTGCAGTGGATTATCACAGAGGCATTGCGTAAGGCGAAGCGTCTGCCGAAGAAGAAGGAAAAAGAGCCTTGATTAGTAGAAATAACAACTATGATTGAACTAAGAAACGAAAAAATCAGCATTGTAGTAGCTGAAAAAGGAGCTGAGCTCCAAAGTATCAAAGACGCAGAAGAGAAGGAGTACCTATGGCAGGGCGACCCGAAGTACTGGCCGCGTCGCAGCCCCATCCTCTTCCCGTTGGTATGCAGCGTGGAGAACGACACCTACCGCGTGGATGGCAAGGAGTATCACCTGCCGCGTCACGGTTTTGCCCGCGACAAGGACTTTACGGTCATCCGACAGGGAGAGGACCGCGTCACATTAGCCCTGCACGAGAGTGACGAGACGCTGAAGGTATATCCCTTCTGCTTCAACCTTGCCGTGACCTACCGCCTGGAGGGTAACACCATTCACGTCATCTGGCACGTGGAGAATACCGACAAGCGCGACATTCACTTCCAAATTGGCGGCCATCCGGCATTTAACGTGCCGGGCATGAAGGACGGCGACCAGCTGCAGGGCTGCATCACGCTCGATCGTAAGGAGCCGCTCGTGGCCCTGAAGAGTTATGCCGACGGTTCGCACGACATGATAGAGGTGCCCGTAGAGGCGGAATATGGCGTCATAGAGTTTGACGACCATTTCTTCCGTAACGACAGTGTCAAGATTCACAATAGCCAGGTGCGACAGGCCATACTGCTCGACGAGGACGACCAGCCTGCCGTGACGGTCAGCTTCCGCACACCAGTCATTGCCTTCTGGAGTCCCTTTGGCAAGCAGGCTCCCTTCGTCTGCATCGAGCCGTGGTACGGCATTGGCGACCCACGTGGCTACAATGGCGAGTTCAAGGACAAGCCACTCATGAACCACCTGCAGCCAGGTGCTTCGTTCATGTCGGAATATACGATAACGATTGGTTAATACGCTTCGCGGTATTTATTCTCGTCCTTGTCGTCAAGCATGGACAAGTAACTTTGATAACGGCTCTCGGAGATGTAATGGTCTTCGAGAGCTTTTCGTACGGCACAGCCGGGTTCGTGGGTGTGCGTGCAGTTGCCGAATCGGCAGTCACGACCGGCTTTGAAGATCTCCGGAAAATAATGACTCACTTCTTCTTTCGCGAAATCAATCGTTCCAAAACCTTTGATGCCCGGGGTGTCAATAATGGCGAAAGGCGAATGGTTATTGGAAGAAGGGTAGAAATACATCTCGGAGAAAGTGGTGGTGTGCATACCTTTGTCGTGTGCATCGGAGATCTTGCCGGTGCGGGTCATTTCCCGCCCGAAGAGGGCATTGAGAAGGGTGGATTTGCCGACACCTGAGTTACCGGAGAGCAAGGTCGTTTGGCCTTCGAGTAAAGGTAAAATAGCTGAAGGCTGAAGGCTGAT
>JAEEGJ010004428.1_pt1 | contig 47518 bp, 33 predicted proteins | sample 8958761 | NCBI WGS metagenome assembly JAEEGJ01 (sample SAMN16246546, study PRJNA631951) | gut metagenome | biome: gut microbiome; feature: rumen; material: RS-attached | host: Bos | place: Iran: Karaj | collected 2018-10
GCTCGCCCCAAACGTAGTCAAACTCCTTCTGATATTCAGCCGCATCCTTTACGTGATATAAAGCTGTGTCCACCTTACTCAGACAGATTACCGACCATGCGTTCAACCTATGCATGGCACTGATATTGGGTTCCTTCAGGGCTTGTTCGGCATCTTGGATGGCCTGATGGATTTTTCTGTTGGTAAGGCTGATTCTGGCCAGTTCTATCCACGAGGCTGCCGCACTCTCGTTGGGAAAATTCTCGTGCAGATAACTGATGGCTTTCTTGAAGTTCTGTATACCCTCCTGATAGTCGCCCATCATGCTCTGTATGGTGCCCATCACATGGGTACCTGTATAGATGCCGTACTTATGGTCGTGATTCAAGGCATAATGCTGCATATCCTTGGCTATGAGCTGTCCCTTGTTGCGCTGCTGATGGTTAGCAAAATAAAGTGCCTGATTAGCCCAAGCCTTGTAGAATGTGCGCTCGTCGTTAGCCTTCTGCGCCGCATCCTTTAGTTTATTGGTAATATCAACAAAAGCCGTCTCGTCGTTTTTATTGTAGAGCTGGTACATCTGTTTCTGCAGTTGAGCGATGTCATCGGCAGCTGCTGATTGTGCCCACGTCGGCATCATACCCGACATAAGTATCAGAATAAGAAGGATAAGCTTTTTCATAAGTTGATGTTTTAGATTATTCTGCGGCAAATATACAGACAATTTCTTAAAAATCAAAACAATAAACACAAAATCACAAAACAATTTGTATCTTTGCAGCGTCAAAACGATAAAAAATGTACAAGACCCGCAATTTACCCAACACGCGAATTGATGTGGCCGATGCCTTGAGAGGTATCGCTGTGGCCGGCATCATACTTTATCACTCTGTTGAGCACTTCAACATCTTCACCCAGGAGCCGATAGTCCATCCGCTGGCGAGCGATCAGACGGTGGCCGATGTGCTAGCTTGGCTGCTTTCGGGCAAGATGTATGGTATCTTCGCCATGCTCTTCGGACTCAGTTTCTTTATCATGAACGACAACCAGCAGCAGAAAGGCAAAAGCTTCTCTGGTCGCTTTGCCTGGCGCATGTGTCTGCTGTTCATGTTTGGCATCATCAACGTGACCTTCTACGATGGCGACATCCTGATGCTATACGCGTGCTATGGTCTGCTGCTCATCCCTATCAGCTATCTGCCGTCCAGGTGGGTGTGGGCCATCATTATCTTGCTGGCCATCCAACCCGTAGAACTGTTCTGTCTGCTCACTGGTACCACCATCGACCACAGCACCATGTGGGAGCTGTATGGCAAGATTAATAGCGCACACGAACATGGTACATTCTTAGAAAATGCCCTCACCAACCTTCGATATGGTTTTGAAGTTAACTTCCGATTCAACATCTTCAGCGGACGACTTACACAGTTGCTCTGTCTGTTTATTCTTGGCATGCAGTTGGGCCGCCAGCGAATGTTCTACAACGAGGGGCGCCACTTACAGATATGGCATAGCCTACTCGTCACTTCGGTCCTCGGCCTTGGTGCGCTGATTAATCCAGATTTCGGCGAACTGGAATCATGGCTGAAACCCATCTGCAACCTCATTATCCTATTGCTGATTGTGTCGGCAACTGTCTCTGCCTGGTATGCCTTCGAGGGCGTGCGCCGAGTGCTCCGTCATCTTTGCATCTTTGGTCGTATGAGTCTTACCAACTATCTACTCCAGTCCATCATCGGCTGCTTTATCTTCTGTGGTTATGGTCTGGCCTGTTATCGCCTTTTAGGCATCACCTATGCCGTGATGGTTGGATGCGGTATGGTGATTGTCCAATATCTCTTCGCCCGCTATTGGTTTAGTTCCCACCCTCGCGGACCGTTAGAGGGCCTGTGGAGGAAACTTACATGGATTTGATCTGATTGCGAATGAAGCATGCGTTACTACTCTTGGCGTTCTTGATTGCAGGAGTTATTCCTAACCAAGCACAAACAGAAACAAGAAGCAGCACCATCGACGATGTGGCACAGCATCTGCCAATGGCTTCTGTATTGGTGCTAAAAGCCTGCGGCATGGGTAGCAACGAAGCATGGGCGAGTACGCTGGCTACTTATGCAGCAACCTATCTGATTGGTACAGGCACAACGTGGGCACTGAAGCAAACCACCAACGAACTACGTCCTGATGGCAGCGATCGTCACTCATTGCCATCAGGACATGCTATGTACGCTTTTGCCGGAGCTACGGCATTACGTCATGAATGTGGCAAGAAATATCCATGGATAGCAGTTGCAGGATACAGCGTAGCCACACTAGTTGCTGCGGACCGTGTGCGTCTGCGCCGCCACTACACCCATGATGTTATCTGCGGTGCCGCAATAGGTGCACTCTCTGGCGAACTCACCTACTACATCAAGCGTCGCTTATTACGATCAAAAAACGTTGACATTGCCTTTACAGGACAAACGCTAAACGTGCGTTGTACCATCCCATAAACTATTCACGTTATTCATTATTCACATGTACAGGAAGGGGTTGCCAGTATCATCATCTTTGCACGAGAAGTTAGTTACAAAACCTTCTTGTACATGTGAATAATGAATAACATGAATAAATAGCATCGACAGACAAAAAAAACAGAAGTATAACTTCTGAATGGCAAAAGCGTAACTTCTGGGCATCAGAAGTTACGCTTCTATATACTAAAAGTATTTACTAAATCGACAGCGTCGCCGTGGGCAGATTGCTCTTTATTGTAACCTTTGCTTTGCCTTTCTTGGCTGTACTGCGGACTACCAGCAGGGCGCGACCTTTCCATGTGGTGACACGGGGTGAAGTCTTTGGTTCGCGGTCTTGGAAATCGGCGGTGGCAAAAGCCATCATGCGGCCTTGCCCCTGAACAATAGCCTCGCAGGGGATGGCAGCATCGGGACATACACGGCCCTGGGCATCAACCACCTCGACAGTTATGTAAACAAGGTCCTGACCATCAGCTTTAAGCGCAGGTTTGTCGGCGGTGAGACGCAGCCGAGCAGGCTCTCCGGCCGTGCTCAGCGTGACGCTCTGCCCTCCTGCCTCAGCACGCAGTGTTCCTGCCTGGTAAGGTACGCTGAACACAGCCTTGAACTCTGTGCTGATGTCAACACTCTTTTTACCTATTTGTTTGTCGTTCAGATACAGTGTCACCTCGGGCGCCTTGGTGTAAACCTCCACCTCTACGGGCTTGCCTTCCCATCCCTGCCAGTTCCAGCTCTCCCAAGTGGGCCATACGCTCCATGATGTAGTGTTAATCTTGCCACGATACCCATCGGGCTCCTTCACAGCCATGTACAAATCCTTAGAATCCTTCCACAACATCTCTCGATAATGACTGATGGGCTTGCGCCAGCCAGTAATGTCTACATCGCCGCAATAGGCACCATGCCACTCGGGCACACCACCTTCGCGCCAGCTTTCGCCTGGTGTCTCGCCATCGTAATAGTTTCGGCCGATACCAGACTCGCCAAGGTAGTCGAGACCTGTCCATACCATGTCGCCAATAACGTATGGATAATCACTTACAACCTTCCAGTTTCTGAAAGCATCGCGCGGATAGCTCTCGGTCTGCCACATCACGCGTTTTGGATTGCGCTGATGATCGCTGGCGTGTTTGAATATCATATAGTTATAACCACCGATATCGAGTACATCAAAGTGAGGATCGTAGATTTCCCAATCTCTGTCCCAAGCACAAAGAGCCTCAGTAACAGGGCGTGTGGTGTCATAATTCAGAATAGCCTGCTTCAACAGCTTAGCAGTATGAACCACGCGGATGTCCTTACGCTCGATGACCTCATTGCCAATACTCCAGCTGATGATGCTGGGGTGGTTGCGGTCGCGCACTACCATGGCACGGATATCCTCCTCATAGCACGAGTCTATCAGCGTAGAATAGTCGTAGGGCTTCTTAGCTGTGCGCCATCCGTCGAAGGCTTCGCCGATGACAAGCATACCTATCGAATCACAGGCATCGAGGAAGGCACGTGTGGTGGGATTGTGCGAGGTGCGGATGAGATTAAAACCAGCTTCCTTCATCTGGCGCACCTTACGGATCTCAGCAGCGTCGAAGGCCATAGCTCCCAGCACGCCATCGTCGTGATGCACGCAGGCACCATTGATGAGCAGAGGCTTGCCATTGAGCAAGAAGCCCTTTTCGGCAGAATACTCAATGGTACGGATGCCATATGTAACGGGCAGCACATCGCCCTCAGCCTCGATGGTAGTATGGTAGAGGTAAGGATCATCAGGCGACCACAGGTGAGGGTTCTCCACATGCAGCGTCTTTGTAATCGGTTTGCGCGAACCATCATTCATGACCACCTCGGCTTTGATGTTGACGGTGTGGATATCTGGAGTAGTAACATACAGGCTCTCTTCGTCAATATACTGCTTGCCTTTCGACACCAGCCATACATGGCGGTAGATGCCCGAGCCTGTATACCAGCGACAGTTAGGCAGCTCTGAGTTATCAACCTTTACCAGCACCTCATTCAGGCGCTTGTCTCTATATAAATAAGGTGTAACGTCGACTGTGAATGGCGTGTAGCCATAGGCATGCTGACCAGCCTTCTGGCCGTTGATGAACACCTCGGCCTTCTGATATACACCCTCAAAGTGCAGTTTTACCACCTCGCCCTTTGGTGTGGCAAACATCTTGCGATACTCGCCCTTGCCACCAGGATACCAACCACCATCGGTACCATTGGTAGCTTCGGCTGTGGGATCAGAAGCATACGATATAGCCCAATCGTGGGGCAAATCTACACTGATGGTCTTACCCTCGTGGGTAAACTTCCATCCATTGTCGAACAGCGTTCTCTGCGCCTGCATCTGCAGTGCCAGCAGCGAAACAAAAATTGTAATACACTTTTTCATACGATATAGTTGATTATTTCTGAATTCTCAGTACTGGAGCAATCTTATTGCAAGGCTGGGGCAGTGATACTATCAGGCCCTCGGCTGTTTGCGTAGCTTTAAACTTACCATAGCCTAGCAGATAAACGCTGCTAATCGACTTCTTGAAGTCAGGATTGCCCTTGGCCAGCGACTTGATGACAAGTTTGCCATCCTTTGGCCAACCCATAGCTGTGGCATACAGGTACTTCTTGGTCTGATTGAAACGCACGTCGCGATAGTCCATACCATTGTACTGTCCTTCGTTGAATCCCTGTGCATTTATCTCGATTACCTTCTCGGCTACAGGACCTTCGCCAAACTTTACCCAAGGACGTGTGCCAAAGATGCTCTCGCCATTTGGAGTCATCCATGCTTCGAGTTCATCAAGGAACTGTGCCTCCTTCTCATCGTAAGTTCCATCGGCCTTCAATGGGATATTTAGCAGCAGGTTGCCGTTCTTTGATACGATGTCGACCAACTGCTTAACTATATTCTCGGAGGTGCGATAGCCATGCTTGTAGACGTTGGTATTGTAGTGCCAGTCGCCTATGCAGTTGCAAGTCTGCCAAGGTTCAGAGATAATCTGGTTAGGAGCACCGCGCTCCACATCCCATGTCAGTGCCTTCTTCTGATCTTCGCTCAGGATCTTGCCGAAGACCACGCCGCGAGGATTCTTATTATAAAGATGTGTAGCAATCTTCAATCCGCAGTCGCTTACGGGGTAGAATGGCAATACCGTTACATCGAAGTAGATAAGGTCGGGATTATAACGATTGATAGCATCGAGGGTGCGATCATAGAAGTTGGTTACAAACTCCTCAGATGGAGGACAGGCACCATTGCCCCACCCCCACTGAGCGTGAATCTGTCCGTTGTTCCATGAACGGTCGCTCATAGGGTGATTCTGTGCATAGAGCTTCTGCGGGTCGAGTCCTTCCCACCACTTACCCTTGCCATCGGCCTTGGTAAGTTTTCCATCGTAATACACACCAGCCTTAGAACCATCCTGATCGTAGCGCTGCGATGGCTCATACCATGTCCACGCATGGTCGGCATGGAACGAGATACCAAGTGGCAGTCCAGCCTTCTTGGCAGCCTTAGCCCAACCGTCGAGGATATCCTTCTTGGGGCCGATGCGCATAGAATTCCACTCCTGATACTGCGAATCCCACAGGTCGAAGTTGTCGTGGTGATTACCCAGCACAAAGAAGTACTGTGCACCACAACGCTTATAGCGCTCAACCAGTTTATCAGGATCCCACTTTTCGGCCTTGAAGAGTGGCAGGATGTCCTTAAATCCGAATTCTGACTGATGACCATAATGCTTTTTGTGATACTTATACTGGTCGCTGCCCTCGATATACATGCCGCGAGCCATCCAGTCGCCTGAACCTTCTACGCACTGAGGTCCCCAGTGAGCCCAGATACCGAACTTGGCATTGCGGAACCACTCGGGAGTCTGGTGAGTCTCGAGCGACTGCCAAGTTGGTTGGAACTTTCCTGTAAGCATCTTCTCGTGCTTCTCTGATACGGGTACATCATACGTTTGAGCCATAGCTGCGGTTGTACCGCAGCATATGGCCATTGCTAAAATGCTTCTTATCATATTAGTTAGTAAAAGTTTATTCATACAGGTAAAACATTCTTTCCATCATTTGCCACTTTTCATCCGATGTACTGCCGGGCTTGCACTGCTGAAACATTGCTACATAATCCTCCCACTCAGCCTGTCGTGGCAGTGTGGCTAGTTTAGTCATAGCACTGTCCCAATCAAAGTCGACAGGTGTTTCCACTATCATAAACAGGTGGTTGTCGAGAATGTATATCTCCATCTCGAGTATGCCTACAGACTTTATGCCCTCACGTATCTCGGGCCACGAGTGAAATCTGTCGTGAGCCTCCTTGTATTTGGCTATCAATTCCGGGTCATTCTTCAAGTCCATCGTCTGGCAATACCGCTTCACAGGCATACCATACTCCTTGCATCTGTAACCAGAGGTCTTATTGTTCGTATTCATCTCTTTATCTGATTGTCGCTGCAAAGATAAGCGTATTTTTCCAATCCTTCGCTAATTATTGTCGACATTTAATAGCACAATATCGACATAACACTAAAAAAAACGATAAAAAGTTGCTAATCTCGAAAAATATTTGTTCTTTTGCAAACTGAGAACTCTAGAAACCTCGTATTATGAACTACTCGATAGACAAACTCCGTCTGCTGACGCTCAATGTCGGATTGGCCAATCACTACGGTGACTGGAACTGGAAAAATGTGCGCAGTCCTTTTGCCCGTCTGTACTACGTTACAGAAGGTACTGCACAGGTTGAAATGTCGTCGTGTGTGTATACACTTAAGCCCAACCACCTGTATTTTATTCCAGCTTACACCACTCACAGTTATATCTGCGACTCTAAGTTTTCACATTACTATATACACATATACGAGGACCAGCAGAGCGAGACTAGTATGTTTGACGAATGGGATTTTCCCGTTGAGGTCAGTGCAAACGATACCGACCTGGGGCTGGTAAAACGTCTTTGCGAGATAAACCCGTTCCTAAAGTTGCCGCAGTCGAATCCTGACGCTTACGACAATCATCAGACACTGATTAGCAATCTCGAGCTTAATCGCCGTCGCCCGTTCTGCGACAAGGTTGAATCGCGCGGAATACTGTTTATCCTAATGTCGCGCTTTCTGAAATATGCAACTCCAAAGACTGATGTACGCGATGACCGCATACAGATGTCGCTCACATATATCCGAAAAAACATAGGCAGCCGACTCAACATCGAACAACTTGCCGACAAGGCCTGTATGTCGAAAGATCACTATATACGTGTATTCAAACACGAAACAGGCGAAACGCCGAATGCATACATCACCAAGCGAAAGATGGAAAAGGCCGAACTGACATTGCTGACCACCGACCTGCCTGTAAAGAGCATTGCCGACCTGCTTGGCTACGATGACTACTCGTACTTTAATCGCATATTCAGAAAGAATTCTGGAATGACACCACTGCAATACCGTGCGAGTCATTTTAAACTATAAACCATACTAAGATGAAACAGATTGTCCTACTTTTAGCATCAGTATTGTCACTACAAGTACAGGCACAGCAGCATGATTGGGAAAACCAGGCCGTGCTGGGTATCAACAAGTTGCCTTATCACGCAACACTACAGTTGCCATCTAAACAAAAGGAGTGCAAGGAGATTGTCAGTCTCGACGGCCAATGGCTATTCCATTGGAGCCGCAATCCTGAGGAACGACCTGTGGATTTCTATCGCGAAGACTTCGATACCAGCGATTGGGGAAAGATTACCGTACCCGGCAACTGGCAAACGCAGGGGTATGGTACACCTATTTATACTAACATCGAATATCCATTCGTAAAGAATCGCCCAAGCGTAACCAGCGAACCGCCCAAGGACTGGACTGCCTACGAGAACCGCAACCCTGTGGGACAGTACGTCACCTATATGGATGCTACCAAGGATATGCTGTCAAAGAACCTTATACTGCACTTCGGTGGTGTGCATTCTGCATTCTACTTGTGGATAAACGGCAAGAAAGTGGGATACAGCCAGAACTCGATGTCGCCAGCAGAATTCGACGTGACATCGTATATGCGCGAAGGCAAGAATAAGATTGCCGTAGAAGTATATCGCTGGAGCGACGGCAGCTATCTGGAGGATCAGGACATGTGGCGACTATCGGGCATATTCCGCCCAGTGGAGCTATGGGTACGTCCGTTGGCGCATATCAGCAACTATCAAGTAACCGCCGAACCTAGTGCCGACTACACTAAAGCTGAGATAAAAGCAGCTATCAGCCTTTGCAACACTGGCAAGAATACTGTAAAGAATCTGCAGGCGGCACTGTTATTTAATGGTCGCGAGATTAAGGGCGAACTAAAACAGCTGGCCGCAGGAGACACCACAACACTCAGCCTTGGATACACATTGAATCAGCCCATGCTATGGTCAGCCGAGAAGCCAAACCTATACCCATTCAGCGTGGAACTGCGTGATACCAAGGGCAACGTTATCGAGCATTTTGATTATCACCTTGGTGTGAAGAAAGTAGAAGTAATAGGCGAAGTGTTCAAGATTAACGGCAAGAACGTGAAGCTGCGAGGTGTGAACCGCCACGACCATCACCCTAAAACAGGAAGATACGTTGACGATGCCACCTACGAGGAGGACATCCGACTGATGAAGCAAGCCAACATCAATTTTCTGCGAACCAGTCACTACCCCGACCGCGAATACATCTACGAACTGTGCGACCGCTGGGGCATCTACGTGATGGACGAAGCCAACCACGAGACTCACGGCTACGGATATGCCAACGAGGAGATGGGCCGCGACCTGACGTGGCAGGCTGCACACGTGGACCGTGCCGAATCGCTGGTAAAACGCGACTTCAACCATCCATGCGTCATCCTGTGGAGTCTGGGCAACGAGGGTGCCGTAGGAGCAAATATCGAAGCGATGTATAATAAGGTGAAGGAACTGGACACCACCCGTCCGCCATTCTACGACAGCGACCGCCGATACAGTTGCATCTGGGACGACAGCTACCTGTACCCCGAAGACCTGAAGAAGAATGCAGAGGCAGTGACCGACAAACCATTCATGATGCGCGAATATGCCCACGCCATGGGCAACTCATGCGGCAACCTGCAGGAGTATTGGGATGTGATTTATAATGACTCCAGCATCTGCGGTGCCGCCATCTGGGACTGGGTGGACCAAGGTCTGGAAAAGGACGGCTACTACGCATACGGTGGAGACTATGGCGACAAGCCTAACCTAGGGCCATTCTGTATCAACGGCGTTATCGGGCCCGACCGCAAGCCTCATCCACACTATTACGAGGTGCAGTATGTATATCAGCCACTGAAGTTTGAACTGAACAACGGCCGATTGAATATCATCAATCGCGACCAGTTTACCAGTCCATACGAATACGCCATCGTGCGCGACACCGTAACAATCGATAATGAGCGACTGCTTAACGTCTACGCCCAGCTGAAAAAGGATAAGCCTTGGGCCAAGAAAGGTTTTACCGTAGCCCGCGAACAGTTTGTGCTTAATCCATACAACTGGCTCACAACGCTACAAGGCAAACCGGCAAAGGTACAGAAAACAGCCAACGGACTGCGTGTGCACACCATGCGCGGAGCAGTAACCATCAACAATACCGGCGCCATGACATCGTGGATAGTCGACGGCCACGAGATACTGAATGCACCATTGGAGCCATACTTCTGGAAGCCCGAGAACGACAACCAGAGTGCAGCCCACTTTGCCCAGACATCGGCCATCTGGCAACAAGCAGCCGCCAACCGCACACTGAAGTCGCTGAGCAGCAAGAAAGACAAGAACTGCGTAAAGGTGATAGCAGAGATGACTCTACCCGTGGGTGCCGACCTTACCATCACCTACTCCATCAACAACGATGGAAATATTATGGTTGACATGGACTATAATCCAACAACTACCGACCTGCCGCTGATGCCTAAGTTCGGCATGCGCATGCGCATGCGACTGCCAGCCGACAACACGCAGATAAAATACTATGGTCGAGGCCCATGGGAGAACTATCCCGACCGCAAGCGCTCAGCCTTCCTAGGTATCTACGAATCATCGGTTAAAGATTTCGAGACAGACTACATTCACCCGCAAGACAACGGCAACCGCACTGACGTGCGCTGGATGGAGATAGGCAGCATAAGAATTGATGGTTGCGGGCCGCTCTGCATACGCGCATGGGACTATAGCGAGGAAGACCTACTGGGAAAAAGACATCCAAACGAAATCACTCGCGGACGTTTCATCAATCTTAACATCGACCAAAACGTCCACGGCGTAGGTGGCGCTGACACATGGGGCAAACACACGCTACCACAGTATACCATCGACGGAAATAAACCACATCACTACACTTTTTTCCTTTCAACTATCAATAATTAGAAAAAAAATACTACCTTTGCAGAGGAAACTTAAAACATTTATATGAACAAACTAATCATTATCCTGGGACTACTGCTCGGAGCTATGACTGCAAAGGCACAATTTGCATTTAACGGACAGCATAGTTACGATGGCGAGCACAAGAACGAATTGTCCGGCTATGTGATGGGTGGAACAAATGTCGTTTGCGGCGGATTTGGCGGACTGGAAGTATCATATCGCCGTCATTTCGACGATCATTGGTATGCCGGCGTAGAAGCGCAAGCACAGTTTGGCAAACAGTTGTATTCTGCTGATGTGCAGGGTGGATACCATATGAAGTTTGGTTGGAGTGATTTCTTTCTTGATGGCAAGTTTGTATATAACAAATATCACCAATGGAATGCGAAGGAAACCATAGGCAACTTGTCACTCATGTGGGAGATGCCATACTTCTATCTGCGCGTAGGCGAATCACTTATACACTACAAGGTTAACTCGCTAGGGTATACCGAACCACTAACATTTACCTTCGGATTCGGAGTCAACATCCGTCCACGCTGGTACCACTGGAACCTTGGACTCTTCTTCCGCAATCATGACGACTTCTACTATGAGAACTGGAACATCAACTGGGGATTACATTTCTACACACCAGCACCATTCATTAAGAATGCTAAACTGTTTGGCGAGTTCAACATTCGTCCCGCGGGCAGTATGAGCCAGTTGGCCTCGAAATATGAGACATCAGGAAAGTTAGGACTTAAATACGTATGGTAATTATGAAACAGTTTACACATTATATAATATTAGCTGCAGCAGCACTATTGTATTCTGCCTGCGATAAGGTCAGTCCCATCGGAGTTCTAGTTAGTGGCACAGGTGTCGAGGATCGCGTAAAGATGTCGTACCAGTACTATATGGAGCATAAGGGCGAGTTTAAGATTCAAGACGCCTCTGACATGGACGAGTATACTTTCCTGGTAGGAGCCGACAGTCATCTCACTACCGATGATGGACGTATGCGCGAGATGCTGCAGATCGGAATGGACAACAATGATCTGTTGTATGCTCACCTGGGAGATATCGCCGATACTAAGGCCGAGTACTACATTACACTCGAAGAACTGATAGACGAGTATCGTTGGAAATATGCCAAGAAACATTACGAGGAGCATTTCTGGGGCGACCCCGAGATTCCGTTTCAGGTAGATGATCCTAGCAGATACACATATATAGACACTTTGAATAACTTAATCTATAATGTCAACGATATTCCTTATCCATTCTATCCTGTGGTGGGCAATCACGACATCACCCACAATGGGTGGGCGCTATGGTCAAACATATTCCACTCGTCGTTCTACGATGTATATGTGCTGGTAGAGGATGATCCGTTGTCGTTCGATCACTTTATCTTCCTAGATTCGGCCAGCGGCACACTTGGACGCGAACAGGTGAAGTTAATAGAAGAAGGAGTGCTCGATGGACGTGACTACGAAAAGAATGGCTACCTTGTCCGTCACACCTTTGTGTTCAGCCACACCAACATTTTCCGTCCACGTGCCGTGGAGTTTGCTTCAACATTTCCACGCGAGGAGATGTTCTTCCTGCTGAATCAGTTTGAGAAGTGGGATACCAGAATGGTATTCCTAGGACATGTTCACAAGTGGGACTATCAGCAGGAAGGTGTTACTGAATATCTAACACTCGACTCGATGTGCGAGGCTAATAACCCAGAGCCTGGCGACTATCTGGTGCGTGTACACGTAAAGAAGGACGGTACTGTTACTTGGGAGCACGTAAGAATGAATTATACTCCAAAGAAATAACTAGTCCTTTATTATACGATGTTTTGCGGTTGTCCGCTTGCAAAGGCCTTGACATTGTCAATTGCCACCTGTATCAGGCGTGCGCGTGCCTCGACTGTGGCCCAGGCAATGTGAGGTGTAGTGTAAGCATTGGGCAGCCCCAATAGCGGGTTGTCCGCCTTTGGCGGTTCTTCGGTCAGTACATCGGCACAGAATGCATAGAGGCGCTTGGCCTTTAGTGCATCAGCTACAGCCTGATCGTCGACAAGCGGTCCGCGACCAGTGTTGATAAGTATGGACGTGGGCTTCATCAGTTTCAGTGTGTCGGCATTAATCAGATGGTGCGTATCGGGGGTTAGCGGACAATGCAGCGACAAAACATCTGACTGTGCAAGCAATTCGATTAGCGAAGCCTTCTTTATGCCCTCGGGCAGAGTAGTCTTGCTGGTCAATGCTATCACATTCATGCCAAAGGCCTGTGCTATCTGGGCCACACGCTTACCAATGTTACCAAGACCTACGATACCGAAACTCTTGCCAGCAAGTTCTGTGAGCAGAGTATCGGAATAGCTAAAGTCGGCACTATTTGTCCATCGTTCGGCACGATTCTGCACAGCGTAGTGCTCCACTCGGTTGGTTACGGTGAGCAAATGTGCAAACACCATCTGTGCCACGCTTTCGGTGCTATAGGCAGGCACGTTTGTTACTATGATGCCTCGATGGTGTGCAGCCTCTATGTCGACCACATTATACCCTGTGGCCAATACGCCTACGTACTTGAGTCGAGGCAGTTGTGCCATTACCTCCTTGGTTATCAGCACCTTGTTAGTAAGCACAACATCTGCATCAGCTGCTCTTGCCACAGTCTCGTCGGCACTGGTACGCTCGTAAACCACCAGCTCGCCAAGTGTCTCAAGTTCTTTCCACGACAAATCGCCGGGGTTGGCTGTGTAGCCATCAAGTATAACTATCTTCATATCTAATTGTTTTGGCGCAAAGATAGTAATTACTTGTGAATCCTCAAAACAAAAACTCTAAAATTTTCGTAAGGTTATCCCAAATTGCAGTTTTTTTTATCATTGTAGGAATAATATTTGGTTATATCGGTGGAAATGTGTTCCTTTGCACCCATGAACAAGACGATACTGACAATAACAGGTAGCGACGGAACCGGTGGTTCGGGTGTGCAAGCCGACATCAGGCTGATAAGCAAGCTTGGTGGAACAGCTGCATCGGCCATCACATCGATAACTGTGCAGAACACACTGGGTATCCAGGAGTTCCACGACCTGCCAGCATCGGTGGTACGTCAACAGGTGGAAGCAATCATCAACGACTTGCAGCCACAGATAATAAAAATTGGTCTACTGCGACGCATAGACGTGGTGGAGATGCTTGCCGAGGTGCTACAACGCTACAAGCCACAACACATAATCTATGCACCCGTACTGACATCAACAAAAGGCGAACAACTGGTAGAGCCGAAGGTGTATGAGGCAATTGAACGACTGCTGATACCTATGTGCACAGTGGTATTGGCACCCAACGACCTACCCGTAGGTCCTCGTCGGCACGGTGCTGCCAACCAACTGGCTTCTGCATTGGCATACTACCTAAGTCTAGACGAGAAAGTGAGCGATGCCACACTACACGCTCAGGCATATCTGAAGCAGTTGCCTGCCGATTATGCCGAAGGCAACACGCGCAGTGAGGAACTGTACAACCAATTTCTGGATGCAGTGGAGCACTACTACAACCGCTATGCCGATGTGGCCTTCTACGCAGAGCAGTTGAATGTAAGTGCACGCTATCTGGGCCAGGTAACAAGACAGATTGCCAACCGATCGCCCAAAGCTATAATAGATGAACGAATAACCAACGAAATAGCCAAACTTATAACCACCACAAACAAACCGCTGAAAGACGTGGCCCAACTGCTGGGATTCTCGTCGCAAGCACACCTGTCGCGCTTCTTCAAGAAACGAAAAGGCGTGTCGCCTACCGAATATCAACATAAACAATAAATAACAAAAATGACAAACGAAAGACGTGATTTAAACCGCCAGTTGGCTCAGATGCTGAAGGGTGGTGTGATAATGGACGTGACTACTCCAGAGCAGGCAAAGATAGCCGAAGAGGCCGGAGCCTGCGCAGTAATGGCCCTGGAACGCATACCTGCCGATATACGTGCAGCAGGTGGTGTAAGCCGTATGAGCGACCCGATAATGATCCGCGGAATACAGGAGGCAGTAAGCATACCAGTAATGGCAAAATGCCGTATCGGACACATAGCCGAGGCACAGATTCTGCAGGCTATCGAGATAGACTATATCGACGAGAGCGAAGTGCTGAGTCCGGCCGACAATATCTATCACATAGACAAGACTAAGTTTGACGTGCCATTTGTTTGCGGTGCAAAGAACCTGGGCGAAGCACTGCGCCGTATAGCCGAGGGTGCCACAATGATACGTACCAAAGGTGAGCCAGGAACAGGTGATGTGGTGCAGGCAGTTAGTCACATGCGACTGATGCAGAGCGAGATTCGCCGACTGGTAAGCATGAGCGAGGACGAACTGTATGAAGCAGCAAAGCAACTGCAGGCACCATACGAGTTGGTGAAGTTTGTACACGACAACGGCAAACTGCCAGTAGTGAACTTTGCCGCAGGAGGTGTGGCTACACCAGCCGATGCTGCACTTATGATGCAATTGGGTGCAGAGGGCGTGTTTGTGGGCAGCGGTATCTTTAAGAGTGGCAACCCACGCAAGCGTGCCGCAGCTATAGTACAGGCAGTGACCAACTATAAGGATGCAAAGATGCTGGCCGAACTGAGCGAAGACCTTGGCGAGGCGATGGTAGGAATCAACGAGCAGGAGATAGAACTGCTGATGGCAGAAAGAGGAAAATGAGAATAGCAGTATTGGCCCTGCAAGGGGCATTTATAGAGCACGAGCAGATGCTGCAGAAGCTTGGCGTTGAGACGTTTGAAGTGCGCCAGTTACACGACTGGGAACAGTCAAAAGACGCACTGGTATTGCCTGGCGGTGAGAGCACTGTGCAGATACGGCTGCTAAAGGAACTGGGACTGTTTGAGCCTATACGTAAGGCTATAGCCGACGGACTGCCGGTACTAGGTACTTGCGCAGGAATGATATTACTGTCGGAAGGATATCTAGGCACGATGCACATACGTGTGCGACGTAACGCATATGGCCGACAGCTAGGCAGTTTTCATACCACAGACCACGTGGAGGGAATTGGCGAGGACGTGCCCATGACATTTATACGTGCTCCGTATATAGAAGAGATAACTGCTGATGACTGCACCCCAATAGCAAAGGTGGACGGCCGTATAGTGGCCGCCCGCCAGGGTAATCAGATAGCTACAGCTTTTCATCCAGAGCTAGACAACGATACCAGACTGCACAAGCTGCTGGTATCGCTGACTAGCTAAATGGTTATCGACGTCCCCAACCGCCATTTCCACCACGGTTGTCGCGTCCACCCCACTTTTTATCGTAGCGGTTTTCGGTATCAATCTTTCCACCAAACATGTTCAGACGATAACGCACGTGGAGCATGGCATACGAGTTAACGCTATTATAACGGGTATCGCTACGGCCCGTGGCGTTAACCCAGCGTTCATAGTTGCTCTGCTGACCTAGCAAATCGTAGAAGTTAAGAGCCACCACAAGGGCCTTTGACTTAAGGAAAGCCTTAGAAACCTGGCCGTTCCAGATAAGTTCGTTGGTATTCATCGATGAGTCGTTGTACCCACGACGACTGCGCTCATGAAGATTGCTGCTTATCTCGAACCCCGAAGGCAGGCGAACAAGGAACTGACCACCATAATTAAACTGCCATGTGTCCAGATTGGCATCGGGCTGCAACTCGTTGCGCGAGTGCTGGTAGTTGACCTGACCATCGAGAGTAACCTCGAGCCAGTCATTGCGATAACCCAGCGAAAGGCGCTCGTTCCAGTTGGTAGTCTTGGTGGTATTCTTTTCTGCATCGGCTTGCTGCTGTGCCACATAACTTACAAAGTTGTTGTATCGCAGGCGGGTATCGGTGCCAACGTTCCAATGGGCGGTAGAATCGAGAGCTGTATTGAAGGTAAAGCCCGCATTTACGTTCCAGTTGCCATTGATATTCTCGGGACGAGTAATGCTTCCACCTGTCTCAGGGTTATAACGAACCAAGTTAGAAATGGAGTTGCTGATGTGACGATAGTTGGCATAAACCACAATGCTACGCTTATAGCGGACTATGTAATTATTGTAGTATCCGTTGAGCGAACTTGTAAACTGTGGCTTAAGTCCAGGATTACCCTGAGTGATGTAAAGAGGGTTAGAGTCGTCGGTGATGTCGAGTAACTGAGTCATCTCTGGCTGACGGGTATCACCACGGTAGTGCAACCACAGATTGCTCTGGTCGCTGAACTTATAGTGGAAGTCGAATGTTGGCGTTAGATTGGTGACATTACGCACTGTATCCACATAAATACCACGATAATCCTGTATGAAATTTGAGTGCTGCGGCTGGAACAGGAATCCGATGTTGTAATCGTACTTCTCTACACGATGACGCAGATTGACACGCGCATTGTGAGTATAATTCTTATACTCGGAATAGCGACTAAGGTCGCGGTCGAGAAAATCATCGAGATGATCATTGACAGTATGAAGCCATGGATCCCACATACGGTATTCAGGAGTGATACCAGCAAAAATATTATCAGACAGATTGCTAAAATCGTAAGTAAGACGATCGCTCTTGTTCTGACTATATCGCAACTCGTAGGTAAACTGCAGGTGGGCCCCCTTCCACAACGGCTCGCTATAGGCTGCACGCAACACATAACCACTATTGTCGGTCGGTGTAGCGTTGTAGCGGGCAGTGAAGTAGGTTGAATCTTGACCATACTGATCCTGCTTACGGAACAAATGAACCTCGTTGTCGCTTACATTCTGACTCTCACTATCTCCAACACTACCCTCAACACGCAGAATAATGTTTCGGCCACGAGGGTTAAGTCGGCGATACAACTGGAGCATTGCCCAAGCATTCTTGTTCTCGCTATAATTGAGGCTGGCATTAACATTGTGGTTGATGACGTAAGGAGTGAGAGATGGCAAGTCGTTGAGCGGATCGGCCGAATATAGATATGGATCGGCATCGAAGGTAGCTGCGGTAGACTCATTGGTGGCGTCGCTGGTGCCATAGCTGCCATTGGCGCGAACCAACACATTGGTAAGACTATCTATCTGCCACTCAAAACGCATGTTGCCCCACCAGTTATTACTGCGAGTAAAGTTGGCAGTAATAGTATTAGAAAATGTGCTACCTGCGCTATAGAAATCTTCCTTGGCATTCTCAGTCTGATTATCGCCACCACGATGATTCCAGCGGATACTGGCATCGACCTTGACCTTGTCGTTATCGAAATTGAAGTTGCTACCCAACATCTTTCGAGAGTTTAGTCCACGACGGTTCCACCAGCCGGCATTCTCCTCCTTGTTGTTGAAGTTGCCCATCAACACGAATCTCGTTTTGTCGGTAAACATACTACCCATACCGCGCGAAGCATAGCGATGCTTGGTACCGCCTGCAATATCAAGATTGGTCATAAATCCGCGATTCATACCTTTTTTAATAGAGAAGTCGAGTACAGTCTCTTTTTCGCCATCATCGATACCGGTGATGCGAGACTGGTCGCTCTGCTGGTCGTAGAACTTCATGTTCTGGATAATGTTTACAGGAATATTCTTCAGCGCTGTCTCTACATCACCAAGCATAAACTCCTTACCGTCAAGCAGGATCTTCTTAACCTGCTTACCATTTACGGTGATATTACCATCCTCGTCAACCTCGGCACCGGGGATACGCTTTATAAGTTCCTCGATAGGCGAACCCTCAGGTGTGCGGAATGCTTCGGGATTATATACAAGAGTATCCTTCTTGACAATGACCTGTGCGGCACGGCCTGTGATGACAGCCTCCTGTAGCATAATGCTCTCAGACTCCATCAGCAGATTGCCAATATCCTGACTTTCATTGCGGCGCAGAGTTATCTCACGCTCGATAGTCTGATAACCAACCGACGATATTTTCAGACGGTATGAACCACTACGGGGAGCAAGCACATAGAAGTTTCCACGCTCGTTGGTAACGGTGCCACCCACAAAGGTGGAATCACTGGCGGTAAACAACTGGATTGTGGCCTGAACCATCGGCTCTTTGAATTCGGCATCGAGCAACTGGCCACGGATAGCAAGCTTACGATCCTCGGGCTCAGGCTGCGCCTGAGTACCGAGGCTAACTAATAAAAGAGATAATGCAAAATAAAACCTAAAATACCTAATCATATATTACTTATTGTTTTGGCAGGGTGATAACTACTTTGTTACAATATTCTTGAATGAGGAACCGAAAATGACGTACTGGGTGTTGCCAGCAATGGTACCCTCATTTTGTCCCCAGAGGAATGGCCAATCATCATAGTTCTCGAAATGATCGGGCTGACGGAACAGCAATCCGGGAGCCACATTACCAGGAATAAACGAGAAGTCGGCACGGTTGTTACCATAGAACACCTGTTTGGGACGGGCGGCTCCAACCACTGCCACAAACGAATAGTTGTGGTATGGATGACATCCATAGAGCCAGTTGGCAACACGATATATTTCGTCCTTGCTTACTACGTCGGGGAAGTAAATATGAGCATAGTTAACGGCTATGCCGAAGTTGAGCACCATATTTACACCAGCCCAGTTGCCAAGACCGATGGGAACGCCATAGGGATTCTGAGTATCGAAGTTCTTGACATACTCAGCAAATTTCACGATAAGAGGACGAATCTGTTTAAGGTATGCATTGTCCTTCATAGGAACCGAATCAAGGGCAGTCTGAACATTACGTACCATATTAGCGTCACCATACAGCCAGGCATCATCTGCTTCAGCCTGGGCATTCCTACGGATATTTCGTTTAGCAAGCAGTTCGGTAGCCTCCTTACGTAGCCGATCAGCCTGAGTCTGAGCACGCTTTGCGAGATCGTCATTATAGCCTTTCAGCACGCGGGCAGCAGAAGTAAAGACGCCTGCAGCCTGTAAGTCAAGTCGCGGGTTACGAGTAGTGAATGCCCACATATCATCGGGAGTGCCGCTACGCTTACCGTCGGCCGACACCTCATAGGGCCTCAGACTTGGGTCGTAGTGCAGTCCATCGGTAATAGATGCAGCATCACCAAGATGATGATAATTATCGAGTACTGAGTTAGAGAGAGTCGATGCCATATGACCTATCTGCTCGGCCTGTGACACAAGGTTCAAGATTCCATGCTCAATAAATTGCAGGATATCGGGTACACCATCGGGGCGATGCAAATCAACATAGCGCTGTTGCTGACTTACGAAGGTTTCATCACGCTGGGGGTGGAACAGTTCCCATGTACGGATGAAGTTCTGCACCACATTTATATTCGAACCTGTCTCTATATCAAAGTCGCCGGCATCAAAAAAACCACCTATGTTAAGACCAGGAATCAATTCCAACGGTTTATATTTGTCAGTACTTTCACCCTGGCTGTGCAGGTCAAAGTGGTCGCTAGGCGGGGCTTGCAGATAACCCTCTTTGAACGGCTCACCATGCCATGTGCGATAACCCTCATTGACATACATATGGTTCATGTGTATCGGCACCCACACATCGGTGGTGGCATCGGTAATCTTGTCGTATACATGTTCATCGATTAGAAAATCATTGCTGCGGGTCTTACCATACTGGATATAATATATGCCAGGCTGGCGCACTGACGAGAAGTCAAACTTCACATAATTATATTTATAGTAAGGGCCCCAACTATTTATCGCCCCGGAGAAGGCCTGCTCTGAGGTTCCATCTGGTTTTATACGCATAAGCGATGCTGTAGCCTGAGGTGTATCATTCTTGTCGAGCTCGATTACAGCCACCTTAGGCTGATCGGGTATATAACCCACCTGCGAGAAGCCGATATTTGGTTCGCGAATCCATCCGGGAATAGCGTAGGGTTCTACTGTCCAGCTAAGAACCTTACCTGTTTTATCTTTTGGCAGTATACTGCGTAGCACAAACCATCCGTTTTGGGCAAGCATACGACCATCATAGAGCTTAAGTTCCGAATCGCTACTGATACTTATCATACGCTCAGGCTGATCAGTAGCCAGGGTTAACTGATGTCCAGTCTCGATAGGGAGTGGATCAACAAATCTATTGGTTCCACGGTCATCGTATGTCTTAAACCCCTTGAACTGGCGGGGCTTCTCACTATTCGGGCGAGTAACCGTCTGGCTAGTAGCGTAGCGTGGTAATCTGCCAAGGCGCCCATCTACGCTATAGGTCTTAAGCCAATACTGCGAAGGAAGGAATTCGATATTAAATCCCGCCTCACCGGCAAGTTTCTCGGGAACAGGCTTATCTAACCATACGGATATCTCGACCGCCTTGCCCCTAGCAGTTACTACTACTCGACTGTCAAAATCGTATTCATCATAACGCATTGAAACCTCAATGCTATTTTTTTCGCGGTCTACCTTTCTTGATACTGTCTTGGGAACAAGATCCCACTGCTCAGGGGTGTTACTAAGACGTACTGCCCCACCCTGCACGGTGCGTACTCCATGGTGGATTATCTCAATACCAGAGTTTTTCTCATCGTTGAAACCTCCATTGAAATTGTTGCTGAATACCAGCACATTGACTCCCTTTCGCTCAAAATACTCGCAATCATTAAGCTTAAGCTCTTGGGCATTACCAATAAATGGAACAGCCAATAGCAATAGTGATAATAAGTTCTTCATAAGTCCAGTGTTTTTTTAGTATATCATGTTATTTTGTACTCTCTCTTGTCTCCAGCCGGGCCTTTACGATGACGTGTTGCACACAAGTATCGCCATTAAGTTGATCGAACAACAACTTAAACGCCTTAGTGCCTATTTCCTTCTGGTTTTGTTTGACAAACGATACGCGTGGAGATGTAACCTCCGACACCCAGTCGCTCATATATCCTATAATCTGGACATCGTCTGGAATACGCAAACCTCGGCTCTCAATAGCCCTCATTGCCGATGTAACGAGCAAACCATGAGTGGCGATAATGGCATCGGGAGGCTGTGGCAGATTTAGTAAGTCTAGCGTATCAGTAAGTCCAGAGTTGTAACTAATATAATTGCACTTTACCAACTCTTTACGGATTGGGATATTACGTTCACGCAGGATCTCCAGATAACCATGTTTTCGTTCGGACGTTTGTTTCATCTTATTAGGTCCGCCAAGGAAAGCTATACGCTTTGCCCCACTATCAATCAAGTTCTCTGTAACCTGGCGAGCAGTATCAGCGTCGTTGATTACTACAGATGAAATATCAATATCAGCATCTCTGTCGAAGAGAACCACAGGAACATGAATCCTTCTTAGGCGCTGAATATGTGAGAAATCAGTGGTTTCCTGCGAAAGGCATATAATAATACCCTCTACATGCATGTTTACCAACAACTCCAGACAGTTTTTCTCTGTTTCATACTTATCATCCGAATCGGTGATAATGCACATATAACCCTCTTTACGGGCCTCGGCCTCAATACGCTTAACAATATGAGCATAGTGATTGAATGAAACATCCGGAACAACTATACCTATTGTTCGTGTGGTATCATAACGAAGACTTACTGCAAAGGGGTTGGGACGATACCCTCGCTCCTTAGCAAGAGACAAAATCTTCTGTCTAAGTTCAGGGCTTACACCTTCCAAACCACGCAATGCTCGTGATACAGTTGATACATTTACCTTCAATAAATTTGCGATTTCACGCTGTGATATTCTTTTCATCCACTTATATAGTTTTCGTTAACACTACAAAGATAGTGCTTTTTTATAAAAAAACAACGCAACAATATAAAAAAATGTTGCGCAACCCGTTGCTTAATTCTGTGCAAGATATGACCATCAACTTTCGTAAGCTGATGGTCTTATCTAACTAATTTATTTAATGAAGCGAAACAAGAGATTCTTATTTATACAATCATTAAATGGACATATATAAACGTTTTGTGTTGTTTTGGTAGTACAAATTAAGCGAATTTTTATTATATATTATATGTAAATACAAAAAAAATATACCGCAACGCGTTGCGGTATATTCTCATTATTTTTGCGTAAAACTAGCCTACTTTCAGACACATCATCGTGAGGTCGTCATTAGGATCGGCACCCGCACGATGCTCCTCAACCTGACGCTTAAGTTTCTCAACGATTTGCATTGAGTTAGCGAACTTGGTTTCGCGGAGTACCTGGAGCATGTGGTCATCACCAAAGCGAACCAACTGAGGATTCTCAGCCTCATTCAGGCCATCGGTATAGATAAAGAGAGGTTTACCCTTGATACTCTCGATGAACTCACCCTCGTACTCTAGTCCCTGCCACAATCCGATTGGTGCATTAGGATTCATCTGGAGGAAGTTACCACCGTCGGCATCACCACCAAGTACTGGAGGATTATGACCGGCATTACAGAAGTCAAGACGTCCTGTAGTAAGATCTACCAGTCCGATGAACATTGTGATAAACATACCGTTCTCGTTGTTCTCAGTAAGTTCATCGTTGATGCGATTACATATTTCGGCTGGTGAATAGTGATGCTTAGCCATAGCACGGAACAGACGGATAACCTGAGCCATAAAGAGCGAAGCAGGTACACCCTTACCTGATACGTCACCAATAGCGAAGTACAGGTGGTTCTTCTCAAGGAAGTAATCATAAAGGTCACCTCCGACCTCCTTGGCAGGAGTCATCGATGCAAACAAATCGAGACCTTCACTCTCAAGGTTTCCAGCAGGAATCATCGACATCTGGATATCGCGGGCAATACGAAGCTCACTCTCGATACGCTCACGAGCAGTAGTAGCCTCCTCAAGCTGACCATAAGCGTCCTGCAATAGTTTGAACGATCTACGCTTGTAGACCATGTAGAAGATCATGAATCCGGCCAAGAGCACAAATCCTATACCTAAAGCAATAAGGCGTTGACGGTTAAGTTCGTGTCCTTGTTTCTCAACCTCCCACTGTGTACGAGCAAGCTCTTCTTCCTTCTTGTGAGTTTCGTATATAGTTGCCATCTCGGCCGTATCGTCACGCTTAGACCATACAAGGGCCGAATCATAAGCGTTACATATCTGATTAGCTACATAGATGGCCGAATCCTTAAGACCTGCACCAGCGTTGGCACGATACTTTGGTACAAGATAGAGGTTGATATTGTCGAGTGTCATCTTCATTCCGCGGAATCCAATCCAGTGATCCAACGTGCGGAAGTTCTTGGCAGCCTCGGCATAACGATGAGCCAGCATCAGATAGTCATTGCCATCAAGCTGTCCCTGCTCTGTCTTAGAATAATCTGTTTCCTGATAAGCATTAAAAGCAGCCTCTGCCTCAGCCTTATTTCCTGCATCGTATGAGATACAAGCATGGAACAAACGGATACGGGCGCGATTGCGGTCAATAAAATCAGCATCGGCATCGGGACGAAGACGATACAGATAGAGTAACGAGTCGGTGCGGTCGTTCCACTTCTTACCTTCCTTATAATGCTTGGTGTTAAGATGAGCAACAGTGATATTGCTTACACCAGTTACGGCCGATCGTATGCGCGAACCATTAGTATCCTTCTTCGAAATAGAGTTCTTATAATGCCAATAAGCATTCTCGTAGCTCTGGGCTGCATCGGCATCATGACCCAGATACATCTGACACGAACCAATGGTATAATAGAGCACAGCCAAGTCGCGTGACTGAGCTTTCTCATTACCCTCCAGTTTCTCAACGGCAGGCATTGCTATTCTAATAGTAGTCTCGTAATCGTTCTTTACAGAGAGCATCTGCGCCAATGTGCGAGCCGAACGACTATAGAAGATTACGTCCTTGTCGTCAAGTTCTTCAACATCGAGTGCCTTCTTGTAATAAACTTCTGATGCAGCTCTCTTATTCTGACTGTGAAGAGACGAGCCACGCAGGAAATTTGCTCTCACCGAGCTGATGACTCCAGCCTTCTCCAAGCTATCAGCCAAGAAGAACTTACGTTCATAATCTTTTGCCTTGTCTGCCAGCGATATCAAACTATCCACCATACTCGACTGTATCGAGTCTTTAGCAGACACTTTGCTATCACCCTTAGTCGAGCTTTCATCCTCGCCTCCACATGAGACAAAGAATACAGCTGCCAGGGTAGCGGCAACGACAGACCATCGTTTTAGTTGTTTCATTATTAATTATCCTTTTTTATTTGATGTACTCTGAAAAGTCAGTCAACTTCATATCGCCCTTACGAGCTAATGTGTCATGCATGGCAAAAGCAGCAGGCAAGTTGTGACGGGTCTGGCCCATCTTGGAGATCTTAAGGTAATCCCACAGCAACTGCTTGTAATCAGGATGTGCACAATTCTCGATGATGAGTTCTGCACGCTGAGCAGGACTCTTGCCACGCAAATCGGCAACACCCTGCTCGGTTACGATGATATTAACATCGTGCTCTGATGAGTCCTGATGGCTTACAAAAGGTACAATAGAACTGATAACTCCACCCTTTGCGATAGATGGACAAGTAAATATAGATAGGTAGGCATTGCGGATAAAGTCGCCACTTCCACCTATACCATTCATCATCTTAACACCACTGATATGGGTTGAGTTTACGTTTCCGTAGAGGTCGGCCTCGATAGCTGTGTTAATGGCTATCACACCCAATCGACGGATGATCTCAGGCGAATTGGAAATCTCGCTCTGACGCAGAGTAAGGTGATGCTTCATATAGTCCATGTTGTCGTAAACCTGCATCAGACAATCGTTAGATACGGTCAACGAGCAAGCCGAAGCATCTTTTACACGTCCGTTAAGCATCATCTCAATTACAGAGTTCTGGATAACCTCTGTATAGATGTTGAAGTTAGGCACATGCTTGTCCTCGCCCAGAGCGCCAAGAATAGCATTGGCAGTAGAACCTACACCACTCTGCAATGGAAGAAACTCCTTGGGGATACGTCCCTTATGCATCTCCTCTACCAAGAACTCTGCGGTAAGGAATCCAATCTTTTCGGTAACAGGGTCACTATCCTTGAAAGCACGAGCCTCATCAGGGATATTACACTCTACCACGCCTACGACCTTATCCTTAGGAATACTTACATAAGGCTTACCAATGCGGTCTCCAACATTCTCAATGGGGATAGCTTTGCGATAAGGCGGGTCCAATGGCTCATATACGTCGTGAATGAACTTGGCGTTAGCATTGTGAAATGAGTTAAGCTCTAGGATAACCTTCTTGGCAAGGCGAGCTGCAGTAGGCGAGATACCGCCAGCAGCAGTAAGATACACATGGTAATCGTTGCCAACCTCCTCGATGTCGCAAACTTCAAGGATTGCCCAATCCACATCGCCATAGAAACCATAACGCAACTCCTGAGCCATGTGACTCAAGTGGAGGTCGTTATAAGGAATCTCGCCCATGTTAACATGCTTGCGAAAATCTGGATTAGTTGTATAAGGTGCACGGTATTTGATGGCCTGAGCATTTGCCAGATCACCATCAGTGCTCTGTCCTGTCGAAGCGCCAGTAAAGATGCCAACTTTAAATTCGCGACCAGCCTCGTGTTCAGCTACCGCAATCTTAGCCAATTCCTTGGTTGTTGCCTTAGCCACACCAGCTGGTGTAAAGCCACTCATAGCGATATTCTCGCCGTTCTTAATCAATGCTGCAGCCTCGGCAGCAGTAATACGCGTATATGCCATAATAGTCCAAATTTGCAAATTTGGGGGCAAAATTACAACTTTTTAGCCAAACTACCAAGAAAAACACCTAACTCTTAACAATTATAAGTACTCCATTAACACGTCCCAGACTGCAATGATATGACAAATGCTGCCAGCCAAGACAAAAAAGTGGAATACAGAATGCATATATTTGGTCTTATTCAGAGAATAAAAAATTGCTCCTGTGATGTAAAAGACGCCCTCTGCAACAATCCAACTAACAGCAGCTGTCGACACAGAATCGATAAGAGGTTTAAAAGCAACGAGCACACTCAAGCCCATTCCAACAAAACAAAATGTCTCGATATTTGAATGTTCTTCAAGATGAATAAGACTGATTATCGTGCCAGCAATCGCACAAGCCCAAACAAAGCAAAAAAGACTCCAACCCCAATAGCCTTGTTCACGCAATGCGATCAGTGTTAATGGGGAATACGAGCCAGCTATATGCCAATAAATAGCAGCATGATCCCACTTACGCAAACGCTCTTTCCACTTAGAATGATGCTTTATCGAGTGGTAAATAGTAGATGCCGCATACGACCCCAGCATACCAAAAAGGTAAAGAATTACTCCAACTCTTGCCCAGTCATTATCAGCTTGGAAGCACCACACCAAAAATATGATACCAAAAACAACTCCCAGCAGGATTCCTCCCCCATGAGATGCCGCATTCCATATTTCCTCTTTTTTGGTGTATCTAATCATGCTTTCTCTTTACCATTTGAGCGCTGCAAAGTTAAGACTTTCTTTGAAAAAAACACAGATTTTAGTAAAAAACTTGCAAAACATTTGGAAGTTTCGGGTATTTTTCATATTTTTGCCCACGGTATACTATAGATATTTCGAATTATTAACCAATAACTTTTGAGAGAGAACAATGAGATCTATTAATAAACTTGTTGCAATTTCTATTATGTGGTTCACCATTCCACAAGTATCCTTCGCCCAAAAGAAACATTTTGAAGGCGAGATAACCCATAATGTATCCATTACATTAGACAAGACTGCCCGTAAGTTCTTAAAAGGAAGCGATGGTGCCTACGAGATGAAGACCATATATAAAAATGGTAACGAGTTAAACCACGAGGGGTATTACGGGTTTATCACATTAATATCGAGGGCGAAGGATTCTGTCTATATGTACCAACCCGACATTAAGAAAGGGTATAAATGCTCATTCTCTGCCTCGATCGCAGACTTCAAGGAAACAAGAAAGGAGATGAAAAGCTCTATCAGTTCCACAGGCGAGGCAAAAGAGATGTATGGCATAACCTTTAAAAGATATAAAGGTGAAGAGACATCAGATGCCACTTTGGACACAAGCGATCAACTCGACTACTGGATATGCCCCGATTTCGACGATACCTGGGTTTCAAACATCAAGGTACCTGGTTTGATTCAGTATCTAGACTACTTCAACAAAACTAAAATTCCCATCTTGGGTACAATGACACAGCACTTGGAGATGAGCATCAAGGAACTTAAAGTCCGCGAGGTGAGCGACAGCGAGTTTGCTCTTCCTACAGACATCACTTTCACACTAGTAAGCAACCAAGCTACAGCCGAATCGAAATTGAAGAAGGATCATAAGAAGTGGACTAAGGAGCATGGCAAGAAAGTGGGCGAGGACATACAGACCCGCGGTGCTGCAAAGACCAAAGGTGATTGGGATTTTTAAACCTTATGGACATTTTTACCTCTAATATATAAGATGTAACTAAAATGAAAAAACTGTTTATTATACTAACCCTGAGCTTTTTGGCACATACAAGCTATGCCCAGAACGACGAGGACTTCAAGTACATGAGAGGTTCGCTCTGTATCATGATGGTAGAGCACCCAACCCTAGAATTCAACGAACAGATTGAGAAAGCATTCGAGAAAATGCCTATACCCAACCGTTTCAATAGTCATGAGTTGGGAGTTAGAATTCTTAGTTTCCCAAATAGCGACGACCAGTTGGCCAATCTCAAGATATTCAGCAATGAGAATCAATTAGCCAAGCGCATTGTATCAAAGTGGTTCGGTCGCGATAAGAATACAGGTGCTTTCAATATCAATCTGCTGAAAGAACGTGGACACTATAGCGCCACAAAGATTGATGTCAAGGCTGCTATGGCCCAGCAAAGAGGAATGGCTGTGCTCGAGGACTTGGGCGAGAACCTGATTGGCCATACTTATTGGGTAGTTAACGACATTAAGTATGTGAATCAAGGCAATTTCTTTAAGAGTGTAAAAGATGTCGCCAGTTTTACCAAGGATGCGGTCGGCAATAAGACCACATCACTCGAAGAAACCTTGGGTATAGACTTTGAAGATTCTGCCATAGATTTGCTCGACAACGTCAAAGGATTCCGCGTAAAAATCACCTCGCATCTTTTCCGTCTGAAATGGGACGAGGAGACTTCAAACACTTTCTACAACGAGTACTACACAGAGACCCCCGAAGAAGATGCAGATAAAGTCAGTGGATTTAAGGGAGACAAGGACCTATTTAAAATGGAATATGTAGGTTCTGTTACCAGCACCAGTAGTAAGACCTCCGTATTAGGTGTAACCACTAACGAGCAGATGATCCGTAAGGTTTGTGCGCGTGCTCTTGACAAGAACATTGCTGACTTGCAGCATAAGTTTGCCGACTTCCGTATCAAGGCCCCGCTGATTAGTGTTGAACCACTAAAAGCATACGTTGGCATGAAGGAAGATATCAACGAGAAATCACGCTACGAAGTCCTGGAGGCTGTTCCAGATGAGCGTGGCGTAACTACATACAAGCGTGTAGGCCTTATCAAGCCCATCAAGGACAAGATTTGGGACAACCGCTTTATGGCTGACGAAGAAAAGACAACCGAAGCTGCCCTTGATGGAACTCTGTTCGAAAAGATTTCTGGCAAGGACTTCTACCCTGGAATGCTCATTCGCGAGACAAAATGAGACAAGATAATCCTATTATTAACAACTTAAAACATTTCTATTATGAAAGCTATTAAATTTTTTGCAGCTTTGTTTATGATGTTTGCCGTATCGGCAAGTGTAGATGCTCAGGAACTGAGTAAGGCCAATCAGAAACTGCTGAAGAAGCAGCTTAAGGAATTCAAGGCTGAAGGCTGGAAGGTCAACCCAGGCCAACTACCACTTGAGACCCAGCTAACAAAGTCTTTCACTTCTCAATCAGAAGTTGACGCTATGGGATACGAAGTATGGATTGTTGGCGAGGGCCGTAGCACTGGTACTGTATACGATGCTGCCAGAACTCAGGCTATGACTGTAGCAAAGGGCGAAATCGCCACCAAGCTGAGAACCGACATGACTTCCACTATCGAACAGGATCTGGCCAACGAACAGTTTGGTGCTGATGAGGCAGAGTCAATCGCTAAGACAATTGTTAGTCAGCAGGGCCGTAGTATCGACCAGCAGCTGAACCGTCCTAAGACTCTGATGGAGTGCTGGCGCAAGTTGCCTAACGGCAATACCGAGGTACTAATCCGTTGCGCTATCTCTGCCGACACTGTTAGCAAACTCGCCAAGGCCGCTATCCAGCAGGCACGCCGTGACAATCTGATTAAGGATGTAGAAAAAGTTAAGGCAAAGAACTAATGAAACAATTGCTCATACTGATCACCATATTCTCCTGGACGCTGACAACTAGCGCCCAGGAGAAGGGTAAAGTAAAAACGGTGGAGGATACCTATTTATATGAGATACCCTCCAACGTTTCCTATGCCCAGGCTTGTCAGTTTGCGCTCGTAAAAGCGCAGAATGCAGCTATCGAGAAGGAATTCGGTACGTCTGTAAGTCAAAACGACGTTGTTCTTATTTCCAATGAGAACGGCCAGTCGAGTACCTCATTCCATTCCATGACAAGTGGTCAGGTGAGAGGTGTGTGGCTGGGTGACGTAGCCGAACCAAAGTTTGAGCGCGTGCTCGATGGAGGCAGAGACCTGCTGAAGGTTACCGTCAAAGGTAAAATCAGAGAACTGGTTACTGCCGGGGTAGAGTTCGAAGCTAAACCACTGCGTGTCCAGCCAGACAAGAAGCTCGTGTCCGACACCTTTAAAAATGGTGAGGACTTTTTCCTTTATTTCAAGTCACCCGTCGATGGATACCTCACGGTATTCTTGTTCGACATCCTCTCAAATCAGGTATTCTGTATGCTGCCTTACCAGAGTTCAGGCAAGGGCTCTTTTGCCGTTACCCACGACAAGGAATACTATCTGTTCTCTGCAGCAAAAGCCGACCCTGCAGATGGTGAGGTTGACGAAGTAGTACTTACCTGTACGGAGGGAAACACTGAAGAATACAATAACCTTTATGTAATCTTCTCGCCTAATAACTATGCAAAAATAAGTTCTAAGGTTGGACAGAAGCAACTGTCTGACGACCTTATCGTACCAAGTTCGCTCGACTACAAGGAATTCAATGCCTGGCTGACTAAGTATCAACAGAAGGACGAACAGATGCAAGTAGAACGCATCCCCATTAGAATAGAAAACAACTAAAACTTATATAGATATGAAAAAGCTATCGCTCACATTACTCAGTCTGGTTCTGTTCATTGGCATGGCCTATGCACAGGGTCAGAGACCTCAAAGGCAAAGAGGTAGTCTGAAACAGCAAGTTCAGAACAAGCAGAAAATGAACTACGATGATTTCGTAAATGATGCAAATAAAAAATACGAGGAATTCCGCGACAGCGTCAACAAGAAGTATGCCGACTTCATGGAGAAGGCTTGGAAGGACTATCCCATTGAGGATGCCGTTGATCGCCCAAAGGAGGACGACATCAAGCCTATAGAATATGACAAGATGACCGACGAGCTCTATCTTGAAGAACTAAAACGTGAAGAGGCAGAAAAGAAACTGGCCGAAGAACAGAAAAAACGCGAAGAGGAACAGGCTCGACTAGCTGCTGAGAAGAAGAAGCAAGAGGAAGAGCAAGCCCGACTGGCTGCAGAAAAGAAGGCTCAAGAGGAAGAACAAGCCCGCTTAGCTGCAGAAAAGAAGGCTCAGGAAGAAGAGCAAGCACGTTTAGCTGCCGAAAAGAAGGCTCAGGAGGAAGAGCAGGCCCGTATAGCTGCCGAAAAGAAGGCTCAGGAAGAAGAGCAGGCTCGAATAGCTGCTGAAAAGAAAAAGCAGGAGGAAGAGCTGGCTCGTATAGCTGCCGAGAAGAAAAAGCAGGAGGAAAAAGAGGCTAAGCTAGCCGCTGAAAAGAAAAAACAAGAAGAAAGACAGGCTAGATTGGCTGAAAAGAAAAAACTGGAGGAAGAAAAGCAAGCTCAACTAGCAGCTGAGAAGAAGGCACGCGAGGAGGAGCAGGCAAAATTAGCTGCTGAGAAAAAAGCACAGGAGGCCGAGAAAGCCCGCATTGCAGCCGAAAAGAAAGCTCAGCAAGAGGAGCAGGCAAAATTAGCTGCTGAGAAGAAAGCACAAGAAGCCGAACTGAAACGCTTGGCCGACCTAAAGAAGCAGCAGGAGGAACAGCAGAAGGAATTGGAGAAACAGCAGAAGAAGGCCGAGTTGGCCAAGTTGATGGCTGAAAAAAAGAAGCAACAAGAACAAGAAAGACAAGCCCTGGCAAAACAGAAGGAGCAGGAGCGTCAGCAGAAGTTGCTGGAAGAAAAGCAACGTAAGCAGGAAGAGCAAGCCCGACTGTTAGAAGAGAAACAGAAGAAACAGGAAGAAAGAGCACGCCAACTTGAAGAAAAGCGCAAGCAGGAGGAAGAGCGCGCTCGCCAGATAGCAGAAGAAAAACGTGCACGCGAAGAAGAACAGGCACGTTTAGCAGCTGAAAAGAAGGCTCAGGAAGAGGAGCTAGCCCGCATTGCTGCCGAAAAGAAAAAGCAGGAAGAAGAGCAGGCACGCATAGATGCAGAGAAGAAGAAACAAGAGGAGCAGGCACGTCTGCTAGCCGAAAAACAGCGCAAACAAGAAGAGAAAGCTCGTCTTTTGGCAGAGAAGAAAAAGAAACAAGAAGAGCAGCAACGCCTGTTAGAAGAGAAGAAACGCAAACAGGAAGAGCAAGCCCAACTGTTGGCCGAAAAGAAAAAGAAACAAGAGGAAGAGCAGCGCTTGTTAGCCGAGAAGAAGAAGAAGCAAGAGGAACAGGCTCGTTTACTTGCCGAGCAGGAAAAGAAGCAACAAGAGCAGGCTCGCCTGTTAGCTGAGCAAAAGAAGAAACAGCAGGAAAAGCAGAGCAAGGTCATTGAGGCTGTTGTCGTGCCTGTTGTTGTCGAGGTTAAGCCTCAACCTAAGCCTCAGCAACCTATCATAGAGAACAAGGAGTCGATGGCCACAAGCGCATTCGAGTATTATGGCACTCCTATGAAGGTAAGATGGGGTAATGCAGAGAAGTTTAAACTTGCAGGCACCTCTAAGAAGGACATCTCCGAAGCGTTTGTGGAACTCACCTCTAAGGGATATACCAATCTGGTTCACGACTGCCTGGAGCTCCGCAAAGAGTACAAACTTTGCGACTGGGCATACTACAAAATGCTTCAGACGATATCTGAGAAAGCTTGCGGCAAGGGTACTAACGAGGCCGTTTTCCTTCAGGGCGTATTGCTCAACCAGTCTGGTTATCAGATACGTTTTGCTCTTGAAGACAATACAAAACTGCACGTAATGTCTAGAATGGATGGTTTCCCATACGATCGCGGCTATTTGATTGCCGACGGAAAACTTTTCTTCCTGATGGATGGTTGCAAGGCCAAGAACCTTACAGTCTGCGACGCCGCTTATCCTGGCGAGCAGATGATGAGCCTTGGTGTTCACGAGCAGCCTGAGTTCAAGAAGAATATGTCAGACAATCGCACAGTCATCTCACGTTTCGTCAACGTGAAGGCCGACATGCAGATGAACAAGAATCTGATGGACTTCTATACCGACTATCCTACATCTTATGACGGTAAGGATATGATGACCCGCTGGGCTTACTACGCTAATACACCAGTAGCTCCTGAGGTTAAGGATAAGGTTTACCCACAGCTCAAGGAGCAGATTGGTAATGCTCCAAAACTGATGGCAGCCAACATGCTTCTGAACTGGGTTCAGATGGGACTCACCTACGCATATGACGAAAAGGTTTGGGGACACGACCGCGCATTCTTCGCCGAAGAGAGTCTGTTCTATCCGTTCTGCGACTGTGAGGACCGTTCTATCCTCTTCTCACATCTTATTCGCGACTTGCTCGATCTCGATGTCGTACTGGTTTACTACCCAGGTCACCTCTATACAGCAGTTTGCTTCAACGAGGATGTAACTGGCGATTATATCATGGTAAACGGCAAGAAGTTTACTGTAGCCGATCCTACCTATTATAATGCCAACGTGGGTAAGACCATGAGTAAGATGGATAACTCTAAGGCTAAGGTAATTCTTCTTAAGCGCTAAGCCTATGAAGTCGCCATTCTGGAATACTGTTAAAACGTGGATTCGTCAGCGCCGGAGACTGGTAACCCTCTCCGTCCTGACGAGCACGGTTATCATCATATTTACCTATGTGATGGGCAACTCAGGCTATCCGCTTCCAGGAGAGACAGGCGCACTAAAGCAGATTACCGACTACAAGAAGTTTCTGGGTATGCAGATAGGCAATGTGCCCGACAGCATACTCTTTATCAATGTGCACTACGACAAAATGCTAATTCCCTACGAGGAAAACGAAGTTCCCGTAGGCAATATGGTTATAACCGACCGCGAAAAGTTGTTGCAATTCCTTACCAAAGCCAAGGAGGCCAACAATTATCGCTACATATTCATGGATGTATTCTTCGAGGAAGGCATGGAGACCGAATATGACTCGGCCCTTTTCAGCACCATCAAATCGATGGACCGTCTCGTAATCCCCAAGCACAAGGGTTCCAATATGGTAGACACCACCCTCTATCAGAAGGCTTCGAATGCCGACTATGCCACCACATGGCAGGCACTCACCTTCTCACGTTATCAATACATCCACGACGAGGATGAATCTGTAGCACTCAAGATATATCAAGACCGCTTTGGTTCGACTATTAAGAAGCACTGGGGCGGACTATGGTATACCGATAATGGTCGCCTCTGTCAGAACAGTGCCACACTGCTGCTGCCTATCCGTATCACGGGCAGTTTGCTCGACGAAGAGGGGCAAGCTCGCGAACGCAACTATATCTACCTGAGTGCCGACTTACTCGATCTCGACGAGGTAATGCCGGTAAGCGAGCAGATTGACGACAAACTCATCGTCATCGGCGACTTCAACAGCGACGTACACTCTACGTTCCTTGGTTCACAACCAGGTTCTTCAATTCTGTTCAATGGATATATTGCCCTGTCGCAAGGAGCCCATCTCGTCAATTGGCTCTATATGGGCATTCTGTTTGTCATCTACATTATTATCGGATTGTTCTACCTTTCAGGACACTCATTCTCATCTATGTGTATGAACCCGTGGCTCAGCATCGTGCTATCGTTTGCCAGTACGGCTACGGTATTCCTGATTATTGCACTTGTGGCCAGTTGGTTCGATCTGGCATTCAATATGTGGGTACCCACCACAGTCTACTCTCTCTACGATACATTCATGCAGAAATACAACATCTATAAAAACAAAGCGAAATGAAAAGACTACTCTTACTCAGTTGCCTAGGCTTGTGGCTAAGCCACGCCAGCGCAGACAATTACAAGGTGCTGTTTATCAACGACGCAAATCTCACCTATAATAACGGAAAAGCCGTTAAAGTGGGCGACACCTTTACTGATGTGAACGCCATCAAATGGCAGAAAGACAAACAGGCTGTAAAAGTATTCAACCTTACCACCAAGAAGCAGATGCTGATGCTTGGCAAGCAGTATATGCGTAAGACTGGTATGGATGCACTTATCAGCAGCAAGCGCCTGTCTACCAACGACTTTATGGATACTAGCGATGCTCCTAAGACCATCTACGAGAAGTTGGGCAGCGTGTTCGACAGTCAGTACGATCTGCTCGACGCTATCGAGCTCCCAGCTGATGTAGAACTTAACGACAAGTGCTACTTCCAAGCCACTTATAAGTATGGCGACACTATGCTCACCAAGAAGCTAAAGAGCAAGAACGGCAACACCGTAATCCTCGATAAGTCTATCTTCGAGATCGACGGCAAGAAACTTGGTCCACGCGACATCACGCTTTCTATCGAGTATGTAAACACCGAGGCCGGTATGCCTATCTTCGTTAAGGATGGCATAGAGGTTACCTACATCCCCGACAACCTCGAGGAATAAGAAATCACTTACAACTTACGGCATAAAAAGGTTTTACCCTCGCTTAATCATCAGCGAGGGTAAAATCTAGTTGTTTGCGCTCTAGATTGGCACGAGCCACCTGAATGCGTATTGGGTCGCCAAGCTGGTACTTGGTATGATGACGTCTACCTATAATCATATAGTTCTTCTCATCGAAGTCGTAATAGTCGTCGCCCAGGTCGCGGATAGGAATCATACCTTCGCAGTGGGTCTCATCTATCTGGGCATAGATGCCATACGACTGTATTCCACTGATATGAGCATCATAGGTATTACCTATCTTATCGGCCATAAACTCTACCATCTTATACTTTATCGAGTCGCGCTCGGCGTTCTGGCTAATCTGCTCCATATCGCTGCAGTGTTCGCAGAACTCTTCGTATTTGTCTTTATTGGCAGAGCGAGCTCCATCCTGATACTTGGTTAGCAGACGATGAACCATCATATCGGGATAGCGACGGATAGGTGAGGTAAAATGGGTATAGTAGTCGAACGCCAGACCATAGTGGCCGATATTGTGAACACTATACTTTGCCTTCATCATCGCTCTCAGTGCAACTGTCTCGATAGCGTTCTGCTCGCGCGTTCCTTCGGCCTCGGTCATCAGAGCGTTAAGCGACTTGGTGATAGCACCCTTGGTGCCTGCGGTCTTTACTTTATAACCAAACTTAGCCACAAACTCACGCAGATTCTCCAACTTCTGTGGATCAGGCTGGTCGTGTATACGATAGGGCAGCGTTTTTGCTTTTACGCCCTTTTTAACTTTGCCCACACTCTCGGCAACGGTCTTATTCGCCAACAGCATAAACTCCTCGATAAGTTTGTTGGCATCCTTCGACACCTTGAAGTAAGCACGTATCGGCTTGCCCGTCTCGTCGATATCGAAGTGCAACTCCTCGCGGTCAAACTTCACGCTACCGTTCTTGAATCTTGCAGCACGCAACTTCTTGGCCAGCGCATCGAGGGTTATCAGTTGTTCGGCATTCTCGCCCTTATACGGATTCTTCTTCGTAGCTGCAGGTGCAGGCTCGCCTGTACCATCCTTCACGCCATTGTCTTCCAGTATCTGCTGCACTTCCTCGTAGGCATAGCGGCGATTACTCTTTATTACGGTATGTGCCAGGTGCCAATCCTTGATATTAGCCTCATCGTCCATCTTGAATATTACGCTATAGCACAGCTTTTCTTCATCAGGACGCAGCGAACAGATAAAGTTACAGAGTCGCTCTGGTAGCATAGGTATGGTGCGGTCAACCAGATAGATACTGGTGGCACGAGCGTAGGCCTCCTTGTCGATGGTAGATCCCTCGCGTACATAATGAGATACGTCAGCTATATGAACACCAACCTCCCAAAGTCCGTTATCCAGTTTCCTAATTGAGAGAGCATCGTCAAAGTCCTTGGCATCCTTAGGGTCGATGGTGCAAGTAAACACATCACGGAAGTCCTCGCGACGGGCTATTTCCTCGGCCGATATGGCTGCATCTATCTTCTCAGCCGCCTCTTCCACATTCTTAGGATACTTATAAGGCAGGTTGTACTGAGCCAATATAGCGTGCATCTCTGCATTGTTCTCGCCAGTCTTGCCCAATATGTCAACTACCGCTCCGATGATGTTCTTATGCTCCTGATCGGGCCACTGTATCACTTTTACTACTGCCTTATCGTCGGTCTTTCCACCCTTAAGTTTGCGCTTAGGTATGATTATATCGTGTACAAATGTAGTATCAGGTGTAACCAGGAAGGCCATATCCTTCTCTACGCGCAACTTACCAACGATGGTATCGTGGGCGCGCTTAACTATCTCGATGACCATCGCCTCCTTGATATGCTTGTCGCGACGGGCCATCAATGATACTTTCACTCTATCTCCATCCATTGCCGACATCGAGTTTCGCTCGGCCACGAAAATAGGCGTACCGCCATCATCGGGCACAAACGAGTTGCGACCATTGGCCTTTCTGTGGAACACACCCTCCTGCACCTGTGTCTTCAGGTTAAGTTTATACGAATTATCGCTAACCTTCAGCAGGAAGTCGTCCCATGCCATCTCTTCCATCACATCGATGGCTAGCATTTTCAGCGGATGAGTATCTAGTTTAAGTACCTTGAATATCTGCTTAAATGTAAATGTCTCGTTTGGATTATGCTGGAACAGGTTTTGCAACAGCTCGCTCACCTGCTTCTTTCCCAGTCGTTTTCCACCTTTCTTCTTTCCCATAGAATTGTTGTTTATTTGTTTCTTTCTGACTGCAAAGATACAAAAATTATTGTACGGATGGTACGGATTACAAAAAAAAGTGTACCTTTGCAGGCAAAATTACAAATGGTATGAAGATATTGATAACTGGTGCGAGCGGATTTATCGGCTCGTTTATCGTCGAAGAGGCCATAAACCGCGGGTTCGATACATGGGCTGCTGTGCGCAAAAGCAGTTCCAAGGCTTACCTGCAAGATGAACGCATAAACTTCATCGAACTCAACCTCTCGTCGAAGTCCCAACTCGTTGAGCAGCTTCGTGGTCATAATTTCGACTACGTGGTTCACGCAGCTGGTGTAACTAAGTGTATCAACAAGCAAGACTTTGCACGTATCAACACCGAGGGTACCAAGAATCTTATCGATGCACTCGTAGAGCTGCAGATGCCCCTCAAGCGATTTGTTTTCGTAAGCAGTCTCAGTATCTTCGGTGCCATCAAGGAGCAACAGCCTTACGATGAAATACGCGAATCGGACACCCCAATGCCTAATACTGCCTATGGTGAAAGCAAACTTGCCGCCGAGCAATATCTTGAGCAGATGGCCTCGCGCGTACCTTATATAATATTAAGACCAACTGGAGTATATGGTCCACGTGAGAAGGATTACTTCATCATGGCCAAGAGCATCAAGCAGCACTCCGACTTTGCAGTGGGCTACAAGCGTCAGGACATTACATTTGTTTATGTACGCGATGTGGTGCAGGCGGTATTCCTGGCTCTCTACAAGGGTAAAAACGGTCGCAAGTACTTCCTTAGCGATGGTAACGTATATCAGAGCGAAACATTCAGCAATCTGATTCACGAGGAACTGGGCCGCCCATGGTGGATCCGTATCAAGGCGCCTATATGGGTACTCCGTGTGGTAACATTCTTTGGCGAGTACATCGGCCGAATGACAGGTAAGGTTACTGCACTCAACAACGATAAGTATAACATCCTGCGCCAGCGCAATTGGCGATGCGACATACAGCCCGTCATCAAAGAGCTAGGTTACAAGCCCGAATACGATCTTCAGCGTGGCGTAAAGGAAACTATAAAATGGTATAAAGACAACAAATGGTTATAAAGAAAATCTTCGAGATAGAGAAGAAACCCCGCAAGGGATTGCTGGCATTCGAGTGGGCAGTATTGGCCTATCTGGCTTTCACACTGCTGCTAATGCTCATCACATACACCAAACTGCACGACCCTGAGGAGATGCTTTGGGGCAGAGCACGTTTTGTGATAACTATGCTAGCACTATGGGGAGTATATAGACTTATTCCGTGCCGTCTCACTATCTTCTTCCGAGTGGCCCTGCAACTGATATACCTGTCGTGGTGGTATCCTGACACCTACGAGTTCAACCGCATGTTCCCTAATCTAGACCACGTGTTTGCCACCTACGAGCAGCAACTGTTCCACTTACAGCCAGCCCTACTCTTCTCTCAGAAGATATCCAATGCAGTATTCAGCGAACTGATGCATCTGGGCTATGCCTCATACTTTCCCTTGATAGCGCTAGTCACGCTCTACTACTTCTTCTATCGCTATCAGGAGTTTCTGCGCATAGAGTTCATTATCCTCGCAGCATTCATGATATATTATGTCATCTTTGTGTTGCTGCCAGTCACTGGTCCGCAGTATTATTACTTTGCGGCAGGTATCGACCAGATAGCCCAGGGCAACTTCCCCAACGTGGGCGATTACTTTGCTACGCATTCGGAGCCCCTGCCTATACCAGGATGGAAGGACGGATTCTTCTATCAGTGTGTGGCTAGTGCACACGATGCAGGCGAGCGTCCCACAGCCGCATTCCCCAGCAGTCATGTAGGCATTACCACCATTCTGCTCCTGCTGGCTTGGCACGCCCGCAACCGCAAACTCATCTACACCATCCTCCCATTCTACGTTCTGATGTGTTTTGCCACCGTTTACATTCAGGCGCACTATGCAGTCGACGTAATCGGAGGTTGGATTTCGGCAGTAGTAATCTATACAGTTTTGCTTTTTTTATCCAAAAAATTTGTTTAATTCGAAAATAATACTTATCTTTGCAACCGAATAAGTAAGGATAAGACATATTACAACCGAGGATTCCGACACTAATCAAGTCGGGATTCTTTCTTTTTTGTTTAATTTAAAAAATTAAGATAGATTATGGCTTACATGTCACAAGAAGGCTACGACAAACTGATAGCCGAACTTCGTCATTTAGAGGGCGTTGAACGTCCAAAGGCATCAGCAGCTATTGCTGAGGCTCGTGAAAAGGGCGACCTGAGTGAGAACTCTGAGTACGATGCCGCCAAGGAGGCACAGGCTCATCTTGAGGATAAGATAAATCAGCTTAAGATGACTATCGCCGAGGCCAAGGTGGTTGATACCAGCCGTCTGAGCACTGACTCTGTACAGATTCTCTCAAAGGTCGAGATGACCAATCTTACCAACAAGGCTAAGATGACCTACACTATCGTAAGCGAGAGCGAGGCCAACCTGCGCGAAGGTAAGATCTCTATTCAAACCCCAATTGCACAGGGTCTGCTTAACCACAAGGTGGGCGACGAGGTAGAAGTTAAGATTCCTCGCGGCACCATCAAACTGCGCATCGACAAAATCACCGTTGGATAATTATGGATATCTTTAGCAAAATCGCTGCTGGCGAAATTCCCAGCTACAAGTGCGCCGAGAACGATGAGTTCTACGCATTTCTCGACATCAATCCGCTGGTCGAGGGTCACACACTTGTGATTCCACGCCGCGAGGTCGACTACATCTTTGATATGGACGACGACGAGATAGCTCGTTATCAGGTATTTGCCAAGCGTGTAGCTCTTGCCATCAAGAAGGCTTTTCCTTGTAAGAAGGTAGCCCAGGTGGTTCTGGGTCTCGAAGTGCCCCACGCACATATCCACCTCATCCCTATGCAGAGTGAGGCAGATGTTGACTTCCGTCGCGAAAAACTTAAGCTGACAGAAGATCAGTTCAAGGCTATCGCAGAGAAAATACGTGGTGAGTTTGTGTGATTACACAAACTCATCACCGTATTTAATCCTTACCTCGTTTACATATTTCTTCACCATCGACGAGTTGTCGCTCTTCTTGCAGATCAGCAAAACCCCGTCTTCTTCGGCTACAATGTATCCCTCCAGACCGTTGAACACGCCTAGTTTGCCCTTTGGCAATTTGATGATGTTGTTCTTGCAGTCCTCCAGGATCACTTCCGAGTCCATTACGACATTATCATCCTTCACCTTGTGCATCACCTCATAGATGGCGTGCCAGGTTCCCAGGTCGGCCCAACCAAAGTCGCACTTCATCACAAACACATTGTTCTCGCTCTGCTCCAGTATGGCATAGTCGAGCGACAGGTTAGGATATCGTGGATAGTTCTCCTCCACGAACTTCATCTCCTCCTCGGGTGTATACTCCTTTACCTCGTAGCGCAATCCCCTGAGCACTGGTGGGAACACATGCTCGAACGTATCCAACAGATGATAAGCACTCGAGATGAATATACCTGTGTTCCAATAGAACTCACCACTATCCATAAACATACGTGCAAAGTCGCGCTCAGGCTTCTCTGTGAACGATTTAACCTTATACACATCAGGTTTGCAACTCAGGTCGCCTAGCTGTATATATCCGTATCCAGGCTCCGGCCGGGTTGGCTTAACGCCCATCGCCAGCAACACATGGTTCTCTGATACATACCCCAATCCCACATCGATGCTATGGGCAAACGACGATTCGTTCAACACCAACTGATCGGATGGCGACACAATGATATTTGCTTCTGGGTTAATATGATGTATACGCATCGAAGCCCACGCTACACTAGGGGCAGTATTGCGATGGATAGGTTCTACTATTATGTTTTCGTCGGCTATATCGGGCAATTGTTCCCTAACCAGATCGTGATACTCCGCGCACGTACATATATATATATTCTCTTTGGGTAACAATTTCTCAAAACGGTCGAGTGTAGATTGCAATAGTGTGCGTCCGGTGCCAAAAAGGTCAAGAAACTGTTTAGGGTGCTGCTCCCTGCTCACAGGCCACAATCGCTGACCGCGACCTCCAGCTAGGATCACGCAGTAGTTTTTCTTATCAGTTATTTCCATTCAATTAGGGTTTTAGCATTAATTCTATCTACAAAGATACGAATAAATTATGATACCAACAAGAAAAACTAAGATTTTTTTCAAAATCTTTTGCCAATTCAAATAAAAGTAGTATCTTTGCACCCGCCAATGGAGGTCAAGCCGCTTGATTTGTCAAGCCCAGATGGCGGAATCGGTAGACGCGCTGGTCTCAAACACCAGTGGAGCAATCCATCCCGGTTCGATCCCGGGTCTGGGTACCAAGAAATCTCCAAAAGCTCTAAAGTGCTGCAAGTTCACCGCTTGCAGCACTTTTTTTTATTGATGTACTACTTCACATTTCAAGACCGCTTTTTCGGCATGTGGTTAAGAGAACGGATACAAAAAATTAGCCCCCTCTTATTGAGAAGGGGGCTAATATCTTATTATTTCACGACCATCTTCTTATTATTAATAATGTATACGCCCTTTGGCAGGGTGTTCATTACTTCATGGCGTTTACCCTGTTTGAGCAGGGTTCCATTCAGACTATAAACTTTCACGTTGTCATTGTCAGCAGGTTGTATGACATCGATGATGCCAGTAGTACCCTCACCACCAAACAGACTAGATACGCTGATGAATCGTGCTCCAGCACCCTCGTTGCGGCTTGGCTCGTGGAAGGTATAAACCTCAAATGGGCGAATCGTACGGTAGTTCTTTACGAATACGCTACCCTCTACATAACCTTCAATCTCCCGTCCTACATTCAGGGCGTAGGTGTACTCATCTGCTTCAACATTATAGAAGGTTGGCATCATAGAAACACTTCCGTCTGCAGTCCAAATCTGCTCGTAGACTGAAGCAGGAACAGTTGTGTTCTCGGCCGAGAATGTAACCTTACCAGCCTGGTTGTAAGCCTCAGGATAAGAACCATTGTTAGGCATACTGATGATGTAAGGCTTGCATGCCTCGATGGTGGTTGCATTAATCAAGCCCTTATCCGTCATCAGGTGCAGCCAGAAGTGGAAGATGCTTGCATCATTGCCGAATGGAGCAATCTCACCATGCGATTCGTGAGTGAACTTCTGAACGGTGAATGGCAGGCTGATACCCTCCCATCCGCGACTGATGTCCTTCTGAGTGGTCTGCTTAAACTCACGAGTGTAAGAAATACTTTCAACAGTAAACTCCTGTGGTGCAAAGAAATTGTTGTTGCCCTCAGCATCCACTAAGGTAATGCTCTTGGCCTTGCCGTCTATGATTACATTGTTCACGCCTTCTGGAGCCAGTGAGTCTGTCTGTACATAAATCAGCATGTTAGGATTGTTAAAGCCCTCCAAATCACTGCGTGTAAGAACTTCAGTACTGTTCCATACGATGGCTGCGATATCCTTTGTAACCTCTTCTCGACCACCAACCTGTTCCAGTGCATGAGCCATCGTAGTCTGTCCCATAACATACATTATGCGGTTTCCGTATGTAGCAATGATGTCTTCTGACTGATCTGCCTTTATTTTGACTTCAAGTTCATAATAAAGTACTTGCAGACGATCTCTCTCTTCTATAACTCTATCTCTATCCCATTCTGTTCGTTCATTATCGTATATGTCATAGATGTAAGCGACCTGAGCCTTGAATCGATCTATCATCGACTGAACTTCGGTTGATGGGGTATAATCTTTTAGCACATTGTTTAATCTGGCAATGAGCTCATCAATCGTATCCACCATCTTTAGCCACTCTGTATAAGGATAAATGTATACAGCTTCCTCAGAGTTCTTCATGCCTTTCTTCACAGCGATTGCTTTGATGATAAGGTCTTCTCTTGCTTCTATCGGAATCTCATATTCTGTGCTGTCGACAAGAACTTCGAGATTAGTTGCGATATGCGCAATGGTATCAGTCGACCAATTATTGTCAAACTCTTGGATGGTGTAATAGATCTTGGCACCTTCGCTCTTCGAAGAGATTTCGATATAGTCATCTCTGAAGCTAAATTCAGGCATATAAGCCTGATAAGGAATCATCGTAAGGATAGGATAGGCTTCTCCTTGTTTCCATACGTTAGCCGTACGACTATTTTGGAGTTTTTTCAAAATTTCGCCGTTAACGAGTTCTTCCTCAGTAGCCTGAGTACCCTGAGCCGTACCGCAAGCGTTCAGATAGTAGGCATTCTCCAGGGTCACAGGATCTCTTTCTTCGTCAGGACGATAGAAAGTACCACTCCTATACTCTGTATTGGTAGAGTATTCTCCTACGTTCAGTCCATTGCGGATAACAGCAGTTCCCCATACATTGGCAATAAAACCGCCATTGTATATCGTGTTGTCTTTGCCGAATTTGCCGTCGAAAAGACAATCATCAATGATAACTCTGCCATTATCTTCGGCCACAATGCCACCTATGGTGTTTTGTTTAGAGCCAGAAGTGGTTGCTACGAGTAGTGCCGATGACCAGCAGCTGCGAATAATAGTCGACAGATTCTCTTCGCTGGCCTTCACCGATGCCACGATACCACCTACGCAACAAGTCTCATTGGCTTCAATTCTACCTGTTACATGCAGGCGCTGAATGGTTGCGCCCATAACATAACGGAATGGTGCAACAAACGAACCTGCCAAATAGTTGACATTTAGAGTATGAGCCTCTCCGTCAAATATGCCTTGGTAATACTTGCTGGGGTCGTCAACAGAGCCTATCATCGTCTGGTCATCTTCCAGATCGATGTCAGCAGTCATTCTAGCGTTGGCTTTAGGATTCACAAGTGCTAATTCTGCAAACGCCTTCCAATCAGCAGCAGTACCAATTAGGTAGAATTCTTCCTCATCTTGCTTCAGTTCGCTTGTGGCGCCCATCTGCTCTTTTATCTTTATACAGATGTTGACGATGGCATCAGTGAAGTATTTTGCCTCCTGATTACTCATCTCTGCACGTCTTTGATACATCATGTCTCCCTCGTTGAGAGCCCATTTCAGTTCCTCAAGCAGTCCTTCATCAACCTTGCCGCTGTCTTGAGCCTTGGAAAGAAGTTCTGCACCAGCTGTTACTGTTTCATACAGTTCCTTCCACGACTTGTAGTCGTAAATGAATGTTGAAACCTCAGAATTTTCCATTCCCTCTTTGGCGGCAATCATCTTGATAATGACGTTATCTGTGATCTCCAATGGATCCTGATACAATGTGCTACGTGTGCTAACATCTATTGTGTTTGCAATACTGTCTGTTTCTGCCTCATTCTCCCAATTTGCTGTTGCATAGTATATACTCGCATCAGTTGTCTCTGTAGACAGGGCCAACATCTCGTTCTGGAATGTCCAAGTTGGTGTAGCTACTTGTTCATAGCCTGCTTCTCCCTGAGGCAAGATGTTGAAGAACTCCTTCCAGCATGTAGCCTCCTTGTAAGCATCCAGCGACTTTGCAGGGACATAGACGGTCTTGTCTTTCCAATTGTCGTTGCCATCAAAAACCATACCGTCACAAGCAGGTGGTGTAGGATTATCGCTATAGACAGTTGACAGATTCTGAGTAAATGCAAAAGAACTATATCCCAGATCTTCTACAGTTTGTGGCAGTCGAAGCGTGTCGATTGACGTTTTGTAGAAGGCGGACTTACCAATACTTTTCAGACCGTATGGAAGATCGGCAGAGACAAGGCTTTCGCACTCAGAGAATGCATAATCACTGATGTAAGTCATGTTGGGACTGAATGTGACTTCCTTCAACTTAGGACATAATCTGAATGTGGCTTCAGCTATATCCGTGACGTGGTCGCCAAAGGTCAAACTTTCCAGTTCAGCTGTGCCCCAGAATAGTGTTCTTCCGATGGATGGGGTTACTGGGTAGTTTAAATTACGCCCGATATAGAGGGTTTTAAGCGAATTCAGTCCTCTGAAGTCTACACTAGTGTGTAACTTCAGCACATTGGGAGAGTCGTCGATAGTGAGTTTCTCGATGGGACATCCGCTAAATGGACCTGAAGCAATAGAATCTACTGATGCGGGTATGGTTATCTCAGTAATAGCTTCACATTGGGAGTATGCACCATCATCGATTAGTGTCAGCGTCTCAGGGAACCTGGGCGATGGCAATGCTTTACAATGGGAGAAAGCAGACTTGCCAATATAGGTCAGACCATATGGGAGGTCGGCTGAGATAAGGTTTTCGCACTGAGAGAATGCATAATCACCGATGGAAGTCATGTTGGGACCAAATATAACTTCTTTCAATTCCGGACATAATCTGAATGTGGCTTCTTGTATCTCCGTAACATAGTCACCAAATGTCAAACTTTCCAATGCAACTGTGCCCCAGAATAGTGTCCTTCCGATGGATGGGGTTACTGGGTAGTTTAAATTACGTCCGATATAGAGGGTCTTCAACGAATTCATTCCTCTGAAGTCTACGTTAGTGTGTAACTTCAGTACATTGGGAGAGTCGTCGATAGCGAGCTTCTCAATGGGACTTCCGAAAAATGGACTTGATGCAATTGAGTCTACTGATGCGGGTATGGTTATCTCAGTAATAGCTGCGCATTGATAGAAGGCTGCCTCATCGATGAGTTTCACAGTGCTTGGTATAGTCACCGATGTAATTGCGCAATAAGAAAAACACTCTTTACCGATGGCTGTCACGGTGTAGCCGTCAATCGTAGAAGGGATGACGGCGTCACCACTATAGCAGTGACAGTAGGCTTCTGTATCCTGGTCACCGTGCTTGTGCCAGTGTTTGAAACATACGATTGTTGCTGTACCGTCTTCGTTTACAGTGTAATGCCAGTCATTCTTAGAACCCTCGTCGCCTGCGGTGGTCTGGGCCCAGGCTGTGTTAGGCATCAGTATGCCTAGCAGCGCTATTATTGTATATATAAACTTCTTCATAGCCATTTACTTTTTACGTGAAAGTTGTGGATCGGGGTTGTCGTTCTCGCCAGGAGTGTTCACCTCGGCGGCTGACTGCTGTACGAATACATCAGCCTGCTGCGGGTTCTGACTGCCGGCTACGACTATCAGTACCGTGATGCGGTCGCGAGTAGTATCCAGGTGCTCATCGCACTTAACCCTAATCTCGCCATTGCCTACTCCTGAGGCTGGCTCGATGTGCAACCAACTCTGTGCAGAACTGGGTACAAACGCACGCCATGCGGCATTGCTCTGTACCTTAACTATCTGAGTTCCGCCGTCAGGTGTAAAGGTTGGCAGTTCGTCGGGAGTTACACTCAGTGTGATGTTGGTCTTGCCCTCCTGTCTTACCTCAATCTCAGTGCTGTTGCTACCATACTGAATGGTGAACGTAGCCGAGCGGTCGGCATCGGTCTGTATCTCGTCGCATGTGATTTCGACAGCACTCGAACCGCTATTACCAGAGGCCTGGCTCAGGTGTATCCAGTCGATACCTGATGGCAAAGTGA
>JAEEGJ010004431.1_pt1 | contig 47464 bp, 42 predicted proteins | sample 8958761 | NCBI WGS metagenome assembly JAEEGJ01 (sample SAMN16246546, study PRJNA631951) | gut metagenome | biome: gut microbiome; feature: rumen; material: RS-attached | host: Bos | place: Iran: Karaj | collected 2018-10
GTTCTTCTTGTGATAGCCGGACTTTCTCTTATAACGGTAAACGATGACCTTCTTGGCACGATCCTGCTTTACAACAGTACCTGTAACCTTAGCTGAAGCTACATCCTTACCGGCCTTAAGAGAATCGCCGCCCACAGCGATGACGTTGTCGAAAGTAACCTTGTCACCTTCGGCAGCATCGAGCTTTTCGACTCTGATCTCATCACCCTCGGAAACCTTATACTGCTTTCCTCCGGTTGCGATAATTGCGTACATAAATAGGCACCTCCTTTTCATGAACCATCATGAAGTATGCGTCATGGTCCTTTTAAACGCTGATACGGCGTTCATGCGTAAAAACACACAAAAACTTAAGCCTTTTCAAGCGGCATACTCATAGATAATAGCAAAGAGGTGCCTTTATGTCAACACATATATTCAATTAATTAAGAAGACTTATTTGCTCTCGAAATCTTCGACGAACTGCCTGATAAGTTTCACCGATCCGTCGATACCGAGAACGGATGAATTGATGCACAGATCGTAGCTGTCAGCTCTGCCCCACTTGCGGTTTGTATAATAATTATAGTAGCTCTGACGCTGCTTATCCTTCTTCGCGATCATGTCGCGAGCCTTAACCGCATCAAGATTATACAGGTTCATGATACGCTTGACCTTGAAGTCATCATCGGCATAGATGAAGAGGTTAATGACATTATCCCTGTTCTCAAGGGCATAATCGGCACATCTTCCGACTATTACGCAGGGGCCTTCGTCAGCGATCTTCTTGATGGTATCAAACTGGGCCAGGAAAACCTTCTGTGATATGGGCATATCGACAAAGGATGATGAATTGTAACCGAAGCTGTAGGTATCGATGACAAGATTATAAAGGAACGAATTGGTAGGCTTTTCATCGTGGTTCATCATGATCTCTTCGCAAAAGCCGCTCTCTTTTGCAGCCCTCGCTAGAAGCTCCCTGTCGTAATACCCGATATCATAAGCCTTAGCGAGCTTTTCGCCGATCTCTCTTCCGCCGGATCCAAACTGTCTGCCTATGGTAATAACGGTATTCATATGCACCACCTTCCTTTACCCAAATTAAAGTTAAGTAAGTACGAACTTTCCTATCATTATTATAATATTTTGCCGGTAAAACCTCAATAAGTTATCAGAAAACATAATGAATTTTCTGTTAAATTATTGTCTCAGAACTTCAAGAAGATGCTCGAAATATACCGGCAGAGGTGCACATACATCGACAAGTTCTCCCGATGTCGGATGGATGAAGCCAAGTTCCATCGCATGTAGTGTCTGACCGTCCAGATTAAACCTCTTATTGAGGGATGAGGTTTCTTTTCCGTATACAAGGTCACCGAGTAAAGGATGTCCTATATGGGTCATATGAACCCTTATCTGATGCGTCCTTCCGGTCTCAAGCCTGCATTCGACATATGTATAATCCTTAAATCTTTCAAGAACCTTATAATGCGTAACCGCTCTTCTTCCACCCGGAACAATCCCCATTTTCTTACGGTCATTCGGAAGCCTGTCGATCGGTGCATCGATCGTGCCCTCGTCATCCTTTAGCACGCCGAGAACTATCGCACGGTAGCTTCTCTTTATCGAATGCTCCTTAAACTGCTCAGAAAGCTTCATATGAGCGTTATCATTCTTACATGCTATAACGGAGCCTGTTGTATCCTTATCGATCCTGTGAACGATTCCGGGACGCATACAGCCGTTTATGCCGCTGAGGGAATCACCGCAATGGAACATCAATGCATTGACCATAGTTCCGCTGTAATGTCCCGCGGCGGGATGAACAACCATTCCCTTGGGCTTATTGATAACAATGACATCATTGTCTTCATAAAGGATATCAAGGGGAATATCCTCAGGCAGTATATCGGGACTTTCGGCATCGGGAAGCTCGAGTTCAAGACTGTCGCCTTCCTTCACTTTAAACGAAGGTTTAGCGGTCTTTCCGTTAACCGTAAGACCGCCGTCTTTGATAACCTGCTGAAGGTAATTTCTCGAAACCCCTTCAAGCAAAGAAGGGAGAAGCCTGTCGACTCTCTCCCCCACCGATTCTTCTTCTATTGTGAAAAGATATCTTTTCATCAGTTCATTTCCCTGAATTTCTTCTGATTGAACTTCATGAAGTACAGATCTTTTTCTTTGTATTTAAACAGTATCAAAAGAATGAAAAGTGCGGCTCCGCATGTTACGAAGATATCCGCTACATTGAATACCGGGAAATTGATCGCTTTGAAATATATGAAATCTATGACATAAGAAAATCTGATACGGTCGATACCGTTTCCTATACCGCCCGCAATTATCATTGAAAGTGAAATATTGAAAGGAATGTATTTCACGTCATCCGGACTTTTTGCGATCATAAAAAGACAGAGTGCGATGATGATGACCGAAATAAAAAGTATCAGTATCTTCTGACCCGCAAGCATTCCCCAGCTGGATCCGGTATTGACCAGATAATAGAACTCAAGGACGTTGTCGATAAGAACATATGCCGCACGGTCCTTAAGTCTGGTCATTGCCATATATTTGGTTACCTGGTCAAGCACGATGGCGATAATAACAAGAACAGAGCAAAGTGCGATCATCTTGCTCTTTGCTATCTTCTTTCTTTCATGCATGCTTCCCTGTATCTCTTTTTCGGATTCCAAGATCAGTCATCCTCCGCAAAATTCAACTCATCTAAAGCAGCGGACATTTCTTCGTCGCTGACATCTTCGTTAATAAAAGCCTTACCGATCTTCTTAAGAAGAATGAATCTGATCGTTCCCTTATCCATCTTCTTATCATTCTTGGTAAGTTCGATAATCTTCTCAGTATCTGCAAGATCCATTGAAATGGGAAGTCCGAACAGAACGAACATATCCCTTATCTCATAGAACTCCTCTTTGGAAAGGAATTCCTTTTTCCAGGATATGAATGCGGCGGCAACGCATCCGAGTGCAACGCATTCACCGTGAAGGAATTTGAAATCATAAAACTTTTCGATCGCATGACCGAGGGTGTGTCCGAGATTGAGAAGAGCCCTGTCGCCCTTTTCAAAAGGATCCTTCTCAACAATCATACGCTTGATGTCATCGCATCTGTAGACCATCTCGGAAAGGAAATCGACGTTCTTGTCCCTGATCTCATAATTATTGTCGATGAGCCAGACATAGAACTTCTCATCCTTGAGGAGTGCGGACTTCATTACCTCTGCAAAGCCGGATGCAAACTGTCTTCCGGGAAGCGATGCAAGTGTCGAGAGATTGGTATAAACAAGTGCGGGCATCTTGAATGCGCCGACCATGTTCTTGTAACCGTCAAGATCAACACCCGTCTTGCCTCCGATGGAAGAATCGGCCTGTGCAAGAAGTGTTGTGGGAATCTGGATAAATTCGATCCCTCTGAGAAAAGTTGCGGCGACAAAGCCGGTCATATCACCGATAACACCGCCGCCGAGTGCAACGAGCACGGACTTTCTGTCAAATTTATTCTCGATTAGATATTTATAGATCTTCTTAACCTCATCGAGGTTTTTGTTCTCCTCACCTGCGGGAACAACATATTTGAAAACTGCCTTTGAAACACTCTCAAGCTTTGATACAACCTCTTCGCCGTAAAGAGGATCCACGTTCGAATCAGTTATGACGCAGACATTTACCTTATCCGGAAATATAGCTGATACCTCTGCGGGAAGTGCCTCAAAGGAATTCTTATAAACTATGTCGTATGAAGTCTTGGCTCCGGTCTTGACTGTAAGCCTTGACATATCTTTTACTTCTGTATCGCTCATTTAAAACCTCAAAAAAACGGACCGCCGTGCCTGTTACTACGCACCGGGCGGTCCGTAAGAATCAATTGTAAGATCAATAAAGTCCGGTACCTGCGCTGCCCTGTCCGGTAAGGAAATCACCTGAAAGAGTTACGCTCTCGGGAGTGATGACATATACATAATCGGAAACCTTCTCCATACGGCATCCGAGTGCATAGCAGGCTCCGCAAAGGAAATCATATATGCTCTGGGCAAGTGATGAGTCAAGTCCCTGAAGATTAAGGACAACACTGTTCATTGACTTAAGATCGTCTACAACACCTGCGGCATCGTTGAGCTCTTTGGGGAATCTCATGCTGACGCCTGCATTAATATTTGCGCTCATATTCTTTCTCCTCTGATCCTGACCTTTGAACATACTCTTTGAAGACTTCTTGGGCTTATCGGAATCGTCGTCATCCGTTGCTTTATACTTCGCAGGAGCTTCGATCTCTTCATCATCGAATCCGTAATCGTCGCCGTCTTCTTCGTCCTTGTTGTCCAGCTTCATAAAGTTAATGAACTTATCAACAGTGCTACCCATTTTTACCCTCTCAATCCTTTATCTTAATGAATAATCCCTTTCTCCGAAGATCGCGGTTCCGACGCGCACAAAACTTGCACCTTCACCGACCGCGGATTCATAATCTCCGCTCATTCCCATGGAAAGGAAATCCATATAAACATTATCAGTTTTTTGCTTTTTTATGTCAATGGATAATTGCTTCATATTGCGAAAAAATACCCTGTTTTCTTCAGGATCTTCGCATATCGGAGCACTTGTCATCAGACCTTTTATGCGTATTCCTTCGATCTGTGCGATCTCGGGAACTGTCTGAAGGAGTTCATCCGGCTTAAATCCGAATTTGCTCTCTTCGTTTCCGATGTTCACTTCAAGCAATATATCGCTGACAATACCGTTTTTTAAAGACTGCTTTCCAATCTCCCTGGCAAGCTTTACGGAATCGACTCCGTGAATGAGATATGTCTTTCCTACGATGTATTTGACCTTGTTGGTCTGTAGATGACCTATCATATGCCATCTTATATCATCCGGAAGCTGCGGTATCTTATCGACAAGCTCCTGAACATAGTTCTCACCGAAATCCCTGCATCCGGCATCATAAGCATCCATGATCAGGTCTACAGGCTTTGTCTTGCTTACGGCAACAAGGGTGCATTCGCTTTCATCCCTTCCGCTTTCCCTGCACAGGCGGTGAACATTGTCCAAGATCTTAAGGTAATTGTCTCCTGTAACACTCATTGTTTATCCTTACTCATTAATGAACTGATCGTCCGAAACCGTATCAGCCTTTAATGCTATATAATCGTAAACCCTTAAACCGTATGTCGAATTGGGCTTGATGATCGAGTATTCATCATTCTGTGAAAGAATGGTGATCTCCTTGAAATCCGCATAGCCCTTATTGATGTTGTAGACACCTGTAAGGGTTCCTCTTTCCTTTACGACGAAGACTTCCTGAGAATTCTCCATATGGAGCACATCACCAGCACTTACTATCGTACTGTCTATGTAATAGCTGTGCTTTTCTTCGTCATGGCTGTAAATGGTTATCTCTTTTCTGAGAGTGATCGCCTGTCCGGTCTCATCATAGCCGCTCATGATGATGTAGTAGATATTGTTATTGGGATCGTAAATTACAAAATTCTCATCAACGATGTAGAATTCCTTTTCGATTATCGATGAATTGGGGACCTTAAGTCCGGTCTCGTCATCAAGAACAAGCTCGATATCGAGGAATCTCTCATTGATGAATGCGGCCATGGAATTATTGAAATCAAGCCTGCAGAATACATCCTTGCCGTCCTCGCTTCTGATGATCGATACCTTGCCCCAGGATTCATATTGGTTTCTGAGGAATCTTGTAAGGATATAATTCTGGTCCAGATAAACTTCCGCATCAGCTTCGTTTATCGGAAATACGACGCACCAGTCTTCGCTTTCGGAAAGCTTATAGACCGTATCTCCCTCCGCACGGAGTTCATTGGGCGTGATATTGGTCTTCTCATAATCCCTCTCATTGAACATATCCTTTGTTATGAGATTGGGATCGAGAGATTCGAAGCCGTCGGTCCAATACGATACGACTCCGGCTTTGCCCGCCGTACAGTATTTTACGGCAGTCGAAAGACCGCCCTCATCCTGGGCAAGACGGAGCGATTCGAGGAAATTGGAATTTGCAAGCTTAAGAACGGAATTCTGAAGAGAATACTTGAATGAGTAAACTTCGGTATAATTCAGAGGATCGTAAGAATGCGAAAAATCGACTATCTCGTTCTTGAAATCATCAAGTTCCTTGTCGGAAAGCGTATTTTCAAGAAGGGACTGTGATTCGAGATATTCGTTTAATCTTCCGGTCTCATCGACGGTATAGACTATATCGCCGACTGCCACTTTCTGCCCTTCCCTTGCAAGGAAATTAACATATCCCGAATAAGGGCATGTAACAATATGCTCATCCCTTATGGCGATTGCTCTGTAGATATTCTGGGAGGAAAGAGATCCTTCGACAACCTCATATCTTACAATGGGGTTTGAATTAAAATAAATGAACAGAACGATGATAGCGTAAACTAAGATCCCTAAGAAAAGGACCGTGCCGAGACCAAAATTATGCGATTTGGTATATCTTCTGATATTGTCCGAATTGCCGCTCATAAAAAAATATGCCCCGGAACTGCGAAAAAAGCTGCTCCGGGGCTTATAAACCTAGATCAAAGGAAATTGATTGCGATCTTCTCGTTAGCCTGGAGTCCTGCGGGGAACTTGCTTCTCTCAAGACCTACGGAAAGGATCATATCTACCTTGTACTTCTCACTGAGTGCAGCGAGCTTTTCAACATTCTCTGTGATATCAACATCAGTCTGATGAGAGATCTTGATGTATGAATCAAAATACATCTGCTGTATATCGTGATTCTGGGAAATGATGCCGGCTACGAATCCGTAGAATTCATCCGGTCCGGAAATGTCATATTCTGAGACGTTAATGAGTCTGATCTTGTTGTTCAGCTCAAACATGTGAGCCGTATCTTTATCGAGATAAACTATATTGCCGGAAACTGTCTTAACATCGGTGTTAACCTTGTCCAAAAGTTCCTTAGTCTTGCCCTTGCCCTTCTGACCAACTATCAATGAAACCACTAATTTTTCCTCCGATGCATATATTTTAGCGGTATTAAAACCACTAATAAGATTATAGTTTAAAACGCCCAAACTATCAAGGCTTTTTAACTGTTTAAAATGAGTGACATAAGCTCTTTTTGATGCGCATAGAGCGTATCCGTATCGGGAGTGCCCATGACACAGGAAATATACGGATTACCCGATGAATCCTTGCATAAAACGATGAGACAATGTCCCGCTCCGCCCGTTGTTCCGGTCTTTCCTCCGATAACCGTAATGCCGGCGGGAGCGTTTACATCCTTATCCGTCCTGATAAACAGATCGGTGCTTCTTACGGTCTTGTTAACATCCTTGCCGTTTGCATCCTTATATACGGTCTGATACTCGGAGCTTGATACTATCTCAACGAATTTCTCGTACTTTACACACTCGCTGAGAATAAGATAAAGGTCGTATGCGGTGGTCATATGATCGTCCGCATCAAGGCCGTGGGGATTTGAGAAATGGGTGTTGGTGGCACCGAGCTCATATGCCCTTTCATTCATCATCTCACAGAAATGTGAAATGCTGCCGCCAACATGTACGGCGATCGCATTTGCGATATCATTGGCGGAATACATGAGCATGAAATGAAGAGCCTGGTCCATAGTCATAGTATCGCCCACTTTGCCGGGAAGAACAGTCTCATCATAAGCAAAGCCGGTAACCTCGGAACCAAGGATCAGCTTTTCATCCATGGAACAGTTCTCAAGCGCAAGAAGCGCTGTCATCAGCTTGGTGGTGGATGCGGGATGGATCTGCCTGGTGGCACCGACCGCAGCCATTACTTCGGCATTGTTGACATCGACCAAAAGGACCGATTCTATCGAATTGGCCATTTCGAGTCCGGGTACGGGAACATCACCTGTGATAACGCAGAGATCCGAGGCGAAGGAATCCGCCTTAAGGTCTGCAAGGAATCCCCTACCCGCCATTTCGGAAGCAAGGACCGACGATTTGTAAGGGGATGCAAAATCATCTCCGCAGCCGCATAGCAGCATAACGAAAATAAGAAAGACCGAAAGAATTTTGAATTTAATACTACCGCGTGAACGGGTCATTTATACATCTCTCTCCATTCAAGATCCCCTCTGTCCAGGGATTTGATAAGAAGTTCCGCACTTGCAAGGTTTGTCGCAAGCGGAATGTTGTGGAGATCGCAGTCTCTGAAGACATTCTCCACATTGGGTTCATGAACGGCGATATTTACAGGATCTCTAAGGAATATTACAAGATCTATAAGATTCTGCTCGATCTGAGCAGCAAGCTGCTGTTCTCCGCCGAGATGACCGGCAAGCATTTTATGTATGGAAAGATTGGTTACTTCCTCTATAAGTCTGCCTGTAGTGCCTGTTGCGTAAAGATCGTGCTTTGAAAGGATACCTCTGTACGCAACACAGAAATTCTGCATGAGTTTCTTCTTGGAATCATGCGCGATAAGTGCAATGTTCATTCCCCTAATACGACCCCTTTCCATTATAATTCAGCATAAAATCATCCAGCGGATTGACCGAATGTTTTACCTGAAGCCTTACATTTAGGACCACCCCTAGTCCGCAGTAAAGCGTCACGAGCGAAGTCAGTCCGTAGCTTACGAAGGGAAGCGGAATTCCGGTGTTGGGTAGAAGGAAGGTTGCAACGCCTATGTTCATAAAGCCCTGCATTCCGATGAAAGTCCCCATTCCGGCACAGATTATCGAACCTCCGACATCCGATGCCCTTATACCGACGTCCAGACAGCTCAGTGATATCAAAAACAGTAAGATGATCGTTACCGAAGCCCCCCTGAAACCGAATTCTTCACCGATTACGGCAAAAATGAAGTCGGTCTCAGCCTCGGATATGAAGTTACTGTTCTTAACGGATGTGATCTCGTTATTCTTATATCCTTTTCCCTCAAGCATGCCGGAACCGATCGCTGTCACCGAATTGTTCTGCTGATAAGCGATCTCGGGATAATCTTCCGGATACAGGAAACCGTTGATCCTGTTCAGCTGATAATCCTGAAGTGCGTGATTATCGGGATTAAGGATATAACCTGTAAGTGCAGCTCCCACCGGTATCATGATCAATAAAATAACAAGTATTATTCTCTTCTTTATGCCACTTGTGAACATGATGGCCGAAAAGATGAAGATCATTACCAGACTGGTAGAAAGATCGGGCTGTTTATATACCAGAAAAAACGGTACTATAAAGAGTCCGCTGCAAACCAAAAGCAGGTGAAAATTGCTGATTTTTTCCCTGTATTTCATAATAAACGCTGCAAAAAATAAAATCAACATCAACTTGGTCATCTCGGACGGCTGGAACCTGATAAAACCTATCTTCAGCCATCTCTGAGCATTGTTGGCGTTGTATCCTCCGACCATGACCATGAAGAGCACAACAGTCATTGCGATATAAATGGGTATCCAGAACTTAAGTATAAAATGATAATCGATAAGGGAGATGACGATCATCATAACGGAACCGACAATGATACCGCCTATCTGCTTATGAACATTCTCGGTTCCGGCTTCACCCATGGCGGAGCTTATGGCAAACACTCCTATCACGGATAGGAGTATGGTAAAGATTATCAGCATGAAATTGTATTCTTTAAGCCTGTACGTTTTTAGAATCATAAATCTTCTCCATAACAACCCTGTTAAGAGGGCTTATGGTAAACTGTCCGTCACTGATCCTTGCGACCTTGGGCGCACTCTTCAAAACCGCACTCCAGATAGGCTTGGATTCGGGAACATAGCTGTGCCTGCCGATATCCATCTTCTCGGCTTCGAGTTCAACCGCACAGATAAAGCAGGAATCATCCTCGGGAAAACCTGCATGAGCCGATCCGTACAGACCGCCCAGAACAATGATATTCCCAAAACTTTTTACTTCGCTTCCCGGATTTACGTCTCCCAGGATCACAATGCTCTCTTCCACCTCAATGACCTGTTTGTTCATAACGGAGGATTGAAGAATCATGCATTTATCGCTGCCCTGAAGCCTTTCGTCAAGGATTTCCTTAACTTTCCTGATATGCTCCTGGTCATTTTCATTCTTGCCGACAAGGCAGGAAACCGTTACGTCACTGCTTGCGTGAACGGCATCAATGATGAGCGATTCCTCGATATCCGAAAGCTTTCTTCCCTCAATATCGAGAATGACGGAGGTATTTCCGAGGAAGGATCTAGATGCATAGAACTTATCCCTTACAAGTCCCAAAAGCTCGTTAAAGGGCATGTCGGGGTCCAGAATAAGCTTATACGCACCGTTATAGCATTTTAAGATGACACCTGATCCCATCTTTAATCTCTTCTTTCATCTGTTGAATAAGCACTCTGATCCACCAGAGGTTCGACATCGTAATATGCCTGAAGACATTCATGCGCAAGCTGAGCGGCATAATCGGAATAGAATCCGTAAGGAATACGGCAGCACAGAGCAACCTCGGCATCACCCCTTGCGGGCGCAAATGCGATATAAAGCGCATGGTCGGGTTTTGATCTGGACTCCTGCGCGGTACCTGTCTTACCCGCAACCGGAACGGGAATGTCAGCGAAATATGGTTTGTTCTCAACACCGTCGATCATACCGTTCTTGATGGCATTCCACTGGTAGTCTTCAAGATAAACATTATTATAAACCACAGGTTCATGCTGCCACACGGTTCTTCCGTAGGAGTCTTCTATATGATCGAGCAGGGTCAGATCGTATGTCGTTCCGCCGTTTGCGATGGATGAAACATATCTGGCCAGCTGCGTCGTGGTATATGCATTGGTACCCTGACCTATGTATGAACGGACAGAGTCAAGATCGGATACCTCGGGTTCGTATTCGCTTATCTCCACACCCGATCTTTGGGTAAGGCCGTACATATCGGCGTATTTATACAGATATTCAAGACCCGCAGCATCATCGTAGTAGCCGTTCAATGTAGCCAGCCTGTAACCGACATTGAAGAAATACAGGTTACACGAATCCCTTATCGCGGTTCTTACCGTTTCATTTCCGTGTATCGCGGTACATTTGGGCGAAGGATCCACCTCGGTGAATATTCCCGAACAGTTGAACACCGTGGATGTATTGATAACTCCTTCGGAAAAACCGGCAGTTGCGGATACGATCTTAAATGTCGAACCGGGAGCCGCCCTGTACTGTGTCGCAAAGTTAAGAAGCGGTGACGAATCATCGTTAATCAGCCGGTTGTAATATGCCGCATTTACGGAATTGGCCATAAGGTTATTGTCATAGCCTGGATAAGTCACAAGTGCAAGGACCTGTCCGTTATTCGGATTGGTCATTACAACCGATCCGTTACAGGGATCAAGTGCAAGCTGTGCCGGAGTGATATCGAGATTCGAGATCCTGTTGATCATGAAGGTAAATGCGGAAATTGCTCCGGCATTAAGTCTGGTGATCTCGGATTCGGGAATGTTTATCGCTTCCTGTTCGTATAAAAGCTTGCAGACCTGATAACCGGTAAGCTTATCGTTCAGGATCATGTATTTATAGAATCTTATCTGATATTCGGGATCCTTGTCCGCAAGCTCGAATATCTTAAGGATGAGCGCATCAAAAACCTCGGATGAATCGGCATATTTTGAATCAAGAGAAAGCCTGGAAATATCCACAAGCCCGGTATCGATGCAATGCTCCAGAAGATCTCCGAGACTCACATCGCCTTCTCCGTCCCATGCTTTGAAATAGCTGTCTTCGGAATCTATCTCGGATGTCATGATGATCCCGTTGTTCATAAGAAGCCTTAGGATGTAATACTGATAAACCTTATATTCATCACTGAGCTTATAGTAAGGTGTCCTGGTGGTCCTGATGCTCATCTCGATAGTGGAATAGACATTTGCCTTGTAATCAAGGTATTTACCGTAGACCATTCTTTCCATATCAAGTGCATCGTCAGCGGAAAAATGTGATACATCAAGAACATTGTTACGGAACACCGCGTAGTAAACATCCGCGATCGGAATGGACTTGACGGAATCGGTCGTCTTCACGGCATACTTTGCATTCTGTATCTTCTGCACAAGGATATATGCAAGCTTTCTTTCGGTGATATCGTAAAGCTCCATCGTAAGATCCTTGTCGATGGAAAGATAAACATCCTGTCCCCTTATGGCATCCTTGTGCTCAAGGATGGAAAGTACCTTACCGGTATTATCAACCATGACCTTCTCGTATCCCTTTGAACCCTGAAGAATGGTTTCAAGGTAATATTCGATACCGAGCTGGCCGACAACATCATCGGATGTATATGTTCCTACGGATGCTCCTTCATCTATCATTCTCTGATTCAGGATATCGATCTGTTCGGGTGAGATCCTTCCGGTATATCCGAGCAGATGTGCAAAATACTTACTGTCAACGTATTTCCTGATAGTATCTTCCTGGATCGTAACTCCGGGAAGAATATCGGAATTTTCCATGATCAGTGCAACGGTCTCCTTGGATACATCGGTTGCGATCGTTGTTCCGATATACTTACGGTATGAGGTAAGGCTCATCGCATATCTTATCGAAACGATCTGAAGCCACTCCCTGTGAGTGTATCCTTTACCCTCGATGAATTCGGATTTTTTGTCATCGGGATCCATTCTTTCACCGACAGAAAATCTGTAGCCCCTTCCGGAATTACGGCTGAGATAGATCATCGCATCGAGTGCGGTGGTGTTTTTCTCATCTTCGGTAAGCGAAGCGGGATCGGCGTGCCCGTAGATATCCGCAAGGAATCTGCTAAGCTGGGTTCCCGAAACGGTATAGACGAATTCACCGTCTTCATTGAGTGCGATCTTGAAATCGGAATCGATGGAATCGCCGTTTTTTTCAATGAATTTTACAAGATTATAGATAAGCTCATTGAGCTTTCTGTCCTTGTCGGACGAAGTTTCAAATGTATCCTCAAGATTGATGTTATAAGCAAGGATGTTATATGCAAGCGGATTGCCGTTACAGTCGTAAATATTTCCTCTTACGGGCATGATATCCCTGGTCTTTTCCTGCTCGAGTACGAAGTTTTCGAGATAATCCGAGCCCTTGATGATCTGCAGGTAAAAGCATCTGTAAAGAAGGATACCGCAAAGACAGGTCATGATCAGGAAAATGACCGTGACCCTGCTCGTGAAGATGCTTATTATCCTTTCACGAAGACCGTCAAACATTCTGCTGCGATTCTCTCTCCTTCTTGATGCGGTAATTTCTGAAAAGCGTATCTATTCCGAGAAGTATCGGATAGATCACAAGAGAAACCAAAAGCGTATAGAATATCTCGGGGCAGATGACATTCAGCGCATAATAAGTAAACCCGATCTTTCCTCTGATCAGGAAGGTCGAAACATAATACATCAGTCCGAATGAAGCATCCGACAGTGTAATGAGGATAAGGGGAAGTCTTATATCTTCTGCGTAAAAGAGTCCGCTGAAGCCTCCGTTAACATAGCCGATCAGCATGATTATAAGAGCGTTCAGACCGAGCATCTCACCGAAAAATATATCCATAAGAAGGCCGGCAAAAAATCCGCATACGGCTCCGGTTTTTTCACCGTAAAAGAAACCGTACACGCATACGAGCAGCACCATCAGATTGGGGATAACATTTCCAAGCTCCAGAGAAGTGAAAACACAGGCTTGAAGCAGGAAAAAGAAAGGTATTGAAATTGCGATCAGTATTTTCTGGATCATTCGTAGTCGTTATTTTTCACATCGGTTATGACCAGCACTGTCGAAAGATATGAAAAATCAGTGGCAACGCTTATCGTTCCCGATTTGGTCAGGTTATTGGCATCAGTCTCAATAGTATCGATATAACCGATAAGCAGTCCCGGAAGATATTTGTCGCTTATATTACTGGTTATGACCTTATCTCCTTTTACGACAAGTCCGTCGGGATCGGAAAGCTGCGAAAATGAAAGAAGTCCTTTATCGTTGAGCGACAGATCTCCGGATACAATGATCGTAAGGTCCGATGAAGCAACCTGTCCGCTTACATTACAGCCGTCGGAAATAATGGACGTGACGCGTGCCCAGTTCGGACCAATCTTGGTGATCCTTCCGATAAGCCCTCCGCCGGCAATGACATTCATATCGATCGCAAGTCCGTCATCCGTTCCCTTATCGATGACAAAGGAGGTATACCAGTTTCCGGTATCCTTCGCGATGATGCGGGCTCCCACCTTTTCGTAGGAATTGTATACCTCGGAAAGTCCGAGCAGGGCCTGCATATCGGTAAGCTCATATCTTTCCTGGTTGAGAATGATATTCTCCTCGGTAAGCTCCGCGATCCGGGCCTTGAGCTCTTCGTTTTCCTTTAAAAGGGACTGGACGGATGAAAGCTCGTCTTTTCTGTTTCTGAGCCACTCTCCCGCTCTGGATATGCCGCTTTCAAAAGGAACTATGATCGTCCCGACGGCACTGTTTACGGGCACATCAAAAACAGATGTCCCGTATGTCAGGATCATCAGAAGGATGCATATTCCGGTTAAAATAAGGAGGAGATATTTACCAGGTATTGTAAATCTCTCCCCCTTAGATTTTACGACAGGACTCATTTACCCATGCCCTCGGCACTCTGTGCAAGAGAAGAAAACTCGGGATCCTGGATTATCCTACCAAGTCCGTAGGCTGTTGATGTCATCGGTTCATCGGTAACATTGACCTTAAGACCTGTACCATCTGCGATCCTCTCAACAAGATGGGATACCTGGCTTGCGCCGCCCGTAAGATAGATACCGTTACGGAAGATGTCCGCCGACAGTTCGGGAGGAGTTCTCTCCAGAATGAATTTGATGTTATCTATGATGGTCTTGAAATCATTTTCAAGAGAATCAACTATAAGCTTGGTGGGTATCTCTCTCTGAACCGGAAGTCCGGTAACAATATCCCTTCCGTAAACAAGAGCGCCCTTCTGCTCTTTCTCAAGTCCGCCGAGGTTCTTCTTGACTTCCTCCGCGGTCTTTCCGCCGATAAGAAGTCCGAACTCGTTTCTTACGGCAGTCCTGATAGAATCGTCGAATTTAAGTCCGCCCTCTTTGATAAGCTTGGAAAGAACGATTCCTCCGAGTGAAAGAACGGAGATCTCGGTTGTTTCAAATCCTACATTGACGACAAGAACGCCCACAGCATTCTTGACATCGATACCCATTCCTATACCGTCGGCGATGGCCATCTGCGTGACGAAGATCTTGTGGGCCTTTACACCGGCCTCTTTAAGAAGATCGTAGAATGCCCTCTTTTCGACATCGGTGATATCGTAAGGAACCGCAATAAGGAAATCCGCACTCTTGGGAGTACCGCCCTGGATATCGCTGATGAGATACTTGACCAAAAGTTCCACGTTATGAAGGTCCGAAATAACGCCGCAGGAAAGAGGGTAAGATATCTGTATGTTGGCGGGTGCCTTCTCATGCATCTCATATGCTGAATCACCGTAAGCGAAAAACTCCGTCTCATCCTTGATGGCGATCATGTTCTTCTGAATGGTGATCGTATTGTCGTTGTTATTAAAGATCTTGATGTGATTGGTACCAAGGTCGATACCGTATGCATTGACAGCCATATAAAAACCCTTTCTTTAACCGTGTAAAAAACCGGATTCTTTAAAACTGAAATATGTATTGTCTCCGATGATGATATGGTCTATCAGCGGAATATCCGCCTGAAGGCAGGTCGTAAAAAGCTTCTCCGTAAGCTTTTCGTCATCTCCCGAAGGTGACGGATCACCGCTCGGATGATTATGAAGCAGGATGATATTTACGGCCTCGGCATCCAGCGCTTCGAGAAGTATCTGTCTTACCGGAGCAAGTGATCTGTTAACGCTCCCTTTGGATATGACGGATTCCCTGAGAACCTTTCCCTTTGCATCAAGGCTTAAAAGAAGAACACATTCATTCTTTTCATGCCTTAGCCGCTCCATATAAAACTCAGCGACCAATGAAGGACTGTTTGCACAAAAACCGCTCTTAAGTCCGGCTTCATGCATCCTGGTACAGAGCTCTGCAAGGCATTTCAGCTTTACCGCCTTAACCTCTCCGATACCCGGGATCTTCATAAGTTCTTTTGTATCAAGGTCAAAAAGAGAAAGCAGCCCCTGACGCGGAGCTTTTCCCAGTGAAAGCACCTTGGCCGATATATCGACCGCATCACTTCCTTTGGTTCCCGTTCTCAGTATTACTGCCAGAAGCTCGGCATCTGTCAGAGCTCCGGCTCCGAAAGCCTTAAATCTTTCATAGGGCTTTTCGGGATATGTTATTTCTTTCATATGCTCCCTTACGTCTTCTCCGGGACGATGAAAGCATCAGATCTTGATGAACTTAAAACATACAAATGCGATTATGATCCCTATGATACCCGCAATATTGATATTGAAGGTAAGTCCGAAAGTAAGGATCATGAATCCGATGTTAAGTTCTACGGGAGAGGTGAGTCCGAAAGCACCGCCATAGTTCAAAAATGCTATTCCGCTGTGCTGACCGATCAGATTACCGAGGATATAACCGATTATTATCAGGAAAAATAAAACCCAGCCTCTGTATTTCATACTCTCTCCAAGAAAAATTATTACGGATCGTTTAGCCCAAAAGGGCTTTCACAATCCTGCATTTTACCATAAAATCAAGCCTTTATCCACCAGAGATTGGAAGGCCTTGATTATACCGAATTTACCGTGCGGCCAGGTAAGTCCTCCCTGAAAATAAGCGGTATAGGGCTCACGAAGAGGTCCGTCGGCGGAAAGTTCGATCGACGAACCCGATATGAACGCACCCGCAGCCATGATGACCTTTGAATCGTAACCGGGCATATCCCAGGGCTCGGGAGCAAAGGAAGAATCTACGGGAGCCGCGGCCTGAATGCCTTCACAGAAGGCAATGAGACCCTCGGGCTTACCGAAAGTGATTGCCTGGATGATGTCATGCCTGTCTTCTTTTGATGAAGGATAGCTTTCAAATCCGTATTTTTCAAATAACGCTGCGGCAAATATTGCATTTTTTATAGCAGAAGCTGTTATAACGGGTCCCATGAAGAATCCCTGATACAGCCTTGAGATGGCTTCAAGCGAGGGGCCGACTTCCCTTCCCAGCCCCGGTGCGGTAAGTCTGTATGAAGCATTCTCAATGCATTTTCTGGTTCCCGCAATATATCCGCCTGTCTGTGCGAGTCCGCCGCCGGGATTCTTGATAAGAGAACCTACGACCATATCGGCTCCCACATCGGAAGGCTCAAGAGGTTCAACAAATTCACCGTAGCAGTTGTCGACCATGCAGATGATATCTTCCCTTACGCTCTTTACGGTCTTAATGATCTCGCCTATCTGTGCCACGGAAAGCGAAGGTCTGGTCTGATAACCCTTGGATCTCTGGATCGTAACAAGTCTGGTTCTGTCATTGATGGCATTCCGGATATTATTGAGATCGGGGGTTCCGTCTTCGGAAAGCTCAGCCTGTGCATAGGTTATTCCGTATTCGGCAAGAGAACCGACGGAATCCCTGATACCGATAACCTCCTCGAGTGTATCGTATGGCTTGCCTACCGCGGAAAGAAGTTCATCACCCGGTCTGAGATTACTCATAAGGGCAAGCGCAAGTGCATGTGTTCCGCATGTTATCTGCGGTCTTACAAGACAGTCTTCCGTTCCGAAATAATCGGCATACACCTTCTCAAGGGTATCCCTTCCGATATCGTTATAACCGTAACCCGTCGTTCCGATAAGACAGCTTTCGTTCACATTATTTTTCTGAAATGCACGAAGAACTTTAAGCTGGCAGAGCTCCGCATTTTCATCTATTGCGGTAAAACGGTCTTTAAGAGTATCAAGTACTTTTCCTGCCGCCTTAAGTACATTTTCACTTATTCCGAGATCCTTATATATTGATTTAAGATCATTTCCGTTCATCAAAACAAACCTCTTTTTTTACATTCTTCATTCATGAATTTCAGCATGTCATTTACATCACCGTTAAATTCACGTCTGTCCATCATTATCACATCCGGTTCTCTTTTATACCATGTCAGCTGTCTTTTGGCAAAATGCCTTGTCCGCAGCTTTATCTGATATGCGGCTTCTTCAAGTGAGATCTCACCCTTTATATAAGGGATCATTTCCTTGTATCCTATCGCCTGCATGGAGACACAGTCCGGTGAAGTTCCGCTTTCAAGAATAGCTCTTACTTCCTTTTCGAGACCGGCTTCAAGCATTTCATCAACTCTTTTGTCGATCCTTTGATATATCAGCTGCCTGTCATCGGTAAGAACAAAATACGCCGCATTAAATACCGGTTCTCTGGAAGCTTCGGTTTCGTTATGTTCGGATATCTTCCTTCCGGTAAGGTGATTATATTCCAGTGCCCGGATCACCCTCTTGATATTCTGAGGCGGAATCTTATCCGCACTTTCCTGATCAACCGCTTTAAGCATTTCATGCAGATGCATGCATCCCTTTTCATCTGCGATCCTTTCGAGACTTTCGCGGTATTCTTCATCGGGGCCTTCGTCATCAAATATGACACCCTTTAAAAGCGCCTGGATATAGAATCCCGTACCGCCTACAACAAAAGGTATCTTACCGTGACTTACGATTGTTTCGATACATTCACCGGCCATCTCTGAAAACCTGAATGCGGAATAATCCTCGTTTCTCTCACATACATCAATCAGGTAATGGGGAACTCCCTTCTTTTCTTCTTCCGTGATCTTGGCGGTTCCTATATCCATGCCCTTATAGACCTGTGCGGAATCGGCAGATATTATCTCAAGGCCGTGGGCACGCGCAAACTCGACGGAAAGAGCCGTCTTTCCGACTGCGGTGGGGCCCGATAAGATTATAAGCGGAGGCTTTCCGTTCATCAGTCGACGATCCTCTTGAATTTCTTTTCCATTTCCGTTTTGGTTATCGAAATGATCGTGGGTCTTCCGTGAGGACAGTTATATGGATTATCGAGAGTAAGCAGTTCATCGATAAGCTTTTCTGCCTGTTCAAGTCCTATCCTGTCACCGCCCTTAACACTTGCCTTGCACGCCATTCCGGCGATCTTCTCATCGATCGTCTTAAAGGTTCCCAGACCGGGATTCGTACTCATCTCATCAAGCACGGCAAGGAAGAGTTCCTTTTCCGAATGACCGAAGAGATCGACGGGAACTCCCCTCAGTGCATATTCGGAACCTCCGAAATTCTCCACTTCGAAACCGGCTCTTTCAAACGCATCCTTATTGTCAAGAAATACACTTTCCTCCGTAGCGGAAAGGGAAACCACGACAGGAGGCATCAGGAGCTGAGAATGATTCTCACCCGAATAAATCCTCTTCATCATTCTTTCGTAATTAACTTTTTCATGTGCGGCATGCTGGTCGATTATGAACATCTTCTGCTCATACTGCACAACCCAGTATGTATCGAATACCTGACCGATGATCCTGTACTTTGCTCTCTTGCCTTCATCAAGCAGATGATCGTCAAAGAGCTGCTTTTGCTCAAAGCGTGCATTCTTTAAGAATTCAGCCGCGGGATCATGCTCATTTTCGGAAATGCTTTCGTCGGAAGATGTGTCATCCGCAGTCAGATCATAAGCAGGATCGGAAACTTTATCTGACGAAGGGACAGAATGCTCAGATACTTTAAGATCCTTCCTGTCATCTTCGAAAAAGCTGTCTTCCGAAACAGAAGATAATCCTGATCCGGCGCTGACGAATTCGCTGTATGACTTCACTGCGCTCTGTATCGGATCACCCTTTCTTAAAGCTTCGAAGGGTTCCGGATTTCTTCCTGATGCAACTTCTTCCTTTGATGCTTTTGCGGCTTCCTTTTTCTCCCTGTCATCCGTAAGGATGTTTTCCGGTATCATCTCAGCATTCTTCATTACATCATGAACGGATGCCGATACGAATGAAAAGAAAGAATTCTGGTCGGTTATCCTTACATCGAGCTTTGCGGGATGTACATTTACATCCACGCTTGAAGGATCGATCTCAAAGTTCAGGAATACAACGGGGAACTTATGAAGCATCAGATATTCCCTGTAACCTTCTTCAATAGCCGAAGAAATAAAATCATTCTTCACATATCTTTCGTTTATGAAATAGACTTCCATATTGCGGTTGCTTCTGACGGTTTCAGGTTTGCCGAGAAAACCGCTTATCTTAAGGTCTTCATTTTCGGCATTTATGGGAACCAGCATGGATGCGGTATCGCGTCCGTACACCCTGAATATAACATCAAGAAGATCACCGCTTCCCACCGTGTGGAAACGTGACCTGTTATCGGTTATAAGCTGAAATGAAATATCAGGATGGGAAAGAGCCATCTTTTCCATCATCTCAACGATATATGAGGTTTCGGTGGATGGAGTCTTTAAGAATTTCTTTCTTGCGGGAGTGTTATAAAAAAGATTTCTGACGATCATCGTAGTGCCCTTCGGAGCACCGACCTCTTCAAAGGAGATCTCCTCACCGCCTCTGATGAACAGCCTGTTTCCTGTGATCGAACCTTCTATGCAGGTTATCATCTCCGCCTCGGAAACGGCACATATACTTGCAAGTGCCTCACCACGGAAACCGAGTGTTTCGATATGATCAAGATCCTGTGCGGTATCTATCTTGCTTGTGGCATGTCTTAAGAATGCGGTCTTCATATCCGAAGGGTCGATACCGCATCCGTTATCCGTAACTCTTATAAGATCGATACCGCCGCCCTTTATCTCGACGGTGATTGCCCGGGCACCTGAGTCAACGGAATTTTCGACAAGCTCCTTAACGACATTGAACGGGCGCTCAACAACCTCGCCCGCAGATATCCTGTCGATCGTTTCTTTGTTTAAAATCTTGATCATATCCTGTACCTGTTCTTAACCTTGTTCTGAAGCCTGTAAAGCGTATTAAGCGCATCCAGGGGAGTCAGATTGGATATATCGATATCCTCGATCTCTTTGAGAACATCCTCATCGGATACAAGATCGAAGAAAGAAAGCTGGCCCGAATCAACTTCATCGGGTCTCGTTACTTTTTTGGTCTTTGCAGTACTTATGTCCTTGGTTGCGATAGATTCGACAACAGAGGATATATCCTGTAGGGCAAGCGAAGATGCGATCTCTCCCGCCCTGTCTATTACCATATCCGGAACGCCGGCAAGCTTTGCAACCTGGATTCCGTAGCTTCTGTCGGCACCGCCCTTTACTATCTTACGTAAGAATACGATATCATCACCGCTTTCCTTAACGGCAATGCAGTAATTATGTACATTATCTATCTTACCTTCGAGCTCTGTGAGTTCATGATAATGTGTCGCAAATAATGTCTTGGCACCCAGAAGCTTTTTATTTGCTATATGCTCTGTAACGGCCCATGCTATAGCAAGTCCGTCGAAGGTTGAAGTTCCCCTTCCTATCTCATCAAGAATAAGAAGGCTCTTGGAAGTTGCATTTCTTAAGATATTGGAAACCTCATTCATCTCGATCATGAATGTGGACTGTCCGCTTGCAAGATCATCGGATGCGCCGACCCTTGTAAAGATCCTGTCAACAACGCAGATATCTGCGCTTGTTGCGGGAACAAAGCAGCCTATCTGAGCCATGAGAACGATCAATGCGGTCTGTCTCATATATGTCGATTTACCGGCCATATTGGGGCCGGTGATTATGCTGACGAGATTACTCTGGTTATCCAGGTAGGTATCATTGGAAACAAAGAGTTCGCCGCCGAGCATCTTTTCGACAACGGGGTGACGTCCTTCTTTTATATTGATGATGCCCTTTGAATTGATATGCGGTCTTACATATCTGTTGACCTCGGACACATATGCAAGGTCCGAAAGAACATCGAGATACGCAACGCTTCTAGCGGTCTTCAGGATCCTTTCGCTTTCGGCGGATATGGCATTTCTGATATTTACGAAAACATCATATTCAAGATTACGGATCTTCTCTTCTGCGTTAAGGACCGTATCTTCAAGTTCCTTAAGAGCTGCGGAAGTAAATCTCTCGCAATTGGTAAGAGTCTGCCTTCTGATGTAATCATCCGGGATCTTATCAAGAAATGAATTGGTTATCTCAAAATAATATCCGAAGGCTTTATGATATTTAATCTTGAGGGTTTTGATGCCCGTTCTTTCTTTTTCGGATTCTTCAAGCTGTGCGAGCCATTTCTTGCCTTCGGTCTTGGCAACCCTGAGCTTATCGATCTCCTCATCGAAGCCGTCCTTAATGATATCTCCGTCCCTGATGGTAAGAGGAGGCTCATCCTTGATCGATGCGGTAATAAGAGCTTCGATATCAACAAGAGGATCAAAATCATTTCTTATCTCATCGATCATAACCGAGTGAAGATCCTCTACTGCAGTGATCATATGGGGAAGCATACGAAGAGACGATGCAAGGCTGATAAGATCCCTCGGATTTGCGGTTCCGAAGCTTACTCTTGCAAGAAGTCTTTCAAGATCGTAAACGGGATTCAAATATTCCCTGAGTTCATCCCTGCAGATCGCATTCTTATAAAATGCTTCAATGGCATCCTGTCTCTTTATGATCTCTTCGTCATCGATCAGGGGCTCTTCAAGGAAGGTTCTGAGGAGTCTTCCGCCCATTGCGGTCTTGGTGCGGTCGAGAACTCCGAGGAGCGATCCCTTCTTCTGCTTATCCCTTATGGTCTCGGTCAGCTCAAGATTTCTTCTCGAAGAAGAATCGAGCATCATGAACTTCTTTGCGATATATGGATGGATCTGTGTTATATTTCCGAGGCTCGTCTTCTGTGTATCGTGAAGATAAAGAAGTGTCGCACCCGCAGCAAGAACACCTGGGATCATGGAATCGAGTCCCAGTCCGATAAGGCTCTTGACCTTGAACTGAAGAAGCACCTCGCCCGTTGCAGTCTTTTCATCGAAGAGTGCATTGTCAAGTACGGTAACCGGGATCTGATATCTTTCCTTTATGAGATTCAGAAGATCACTCTGAACGGAAAAAGCATTGTTGCAGATTAATTCCGAAGGAGCAAATCTGCTCATGAAGTCATTTATCTCATTAGGAGAAGAAAGCTCTGAAACAAGAAATTCGCCTGTTGAAATATCAACAATGCTGACGCCCGTTCCGTTGTCCTGATAACAGATGCACATCAGGTAATTGTTTCTTCCGGAATCGAGAGCAAGCATGTTCATATTGGTTCCGGGAGTTACAACCTTTATTACTTCACGCTTTACAAGACCCTTTGCAAGCTTGGGATCTTCGACCTGTTCACAGATGGCGACTTTGTAACCCTTTGATACGAGTCTCGAAATATATGAATCCGCCGCATGGAAAGGAACGCCGCACATGGGCGCTCTTTCATCCATACCACAGGCTTTACCTGTAAGTGTAAGCTCGAGTTCCTTGGACACAAGTACAGCATCATCGAAGAACATCTCGTAGAAATCTCCGATGCGGTAGAAAAGAAGGCAGTCAGAATACTGCTTCTTGGTCTCAAGGTAATTTTGCATCATGGGTGAAACGTCGTTAATATCAGGCATCTTATATATCCTTACTGTGACGCTCCGAACAGCGTCTTATATCTGATCATTGATTCAACTAACAGTTAAGCGCGGGATCCCATATAGTAGAATCCGCGGCATTCATCAAGTTTTACGGACACGATGGTTCCGATAAGATCCTGCGTTCCCGGGAAGTGAACGATCATGTTGTTGGAAAGTCGTCCGGTGACATAGCCTTCGAGAGAAGCATTGGTCTCTTCGACAAGTGCGGGAAGTATTTGCCCCTGCCAGCGAAGGCTCTGCTTTTTCGCGGATTCCTGAACACATTTCAAAACCCTGTCGAAGTTTTCTTTTACCAGAGCTTCGGGCACCTGATCTTCCCTTGAAGCAGCAGGCGTACCCATTCTCTTGGAATATATAAAGGTAAATGCATTGTCGTATTCGACCTTCTTAATTACGTCAATGGTATCATCGACATCGGCTGCGGTCTCTCCGGGGAAACCGACCATAATATCGGTCGTAAGAGCTATATCGGGAATCTCATCCTTTATATGAAGCGCAAGATCAAGATACTGCTCCTTGGTATATCTTCTGTTCATCTCCTTAAGAACCTTGGTCGAACCGGACTGAAGAGGAAGATGCAGATGTCTGCATATCTTATCATTTTCCTTGATCGTACGGATGAGATCCTCGGAAAGATCCTTGGGATGGGAAGTCATGAACCTCACTCTCTCGATGCCGTCTATTTCACATACACGCTTAAGAAGCTCGGGAAATGAGATCTCGCCCTCGATGCCGTTTCCGTAGGAATTGACGTTCTGACCGAGAAGCATTACTTCCTTTACACCGTTTGCAGAAAGATTCCTGATCTCTTCAAAGATATCAGCGCTTTCCCTGGATCTTTCCCTTCCGCGGACATGGGGAACAATGCAATAAGTACAGAAATTATTGCATCCGAACATGATATTTACGCCCGATTTAAAGGGGTATTTACGTATTATGGGAAGATCCTCGACGATGTTGTCGGCGTGATCCGTTATCTCGCAGATATGTCTTTCACCGGATAAAAGCCTGTTCAGATATTCGGGAAAAGCATAGAGATTATGGGTTCCGAAGATAAGGTCGACAAAAGAATATGACTTTTTTATCTTCTCAAGAGCCGAAGGTTCCTGGGGAAGACATCCGCATATTCCGATGAGCATGGATGGATTTTTCTTTTTTCTTGAAAGAGCTTCACCGAGATGACCGTAAAGCTTCTGGTTGGCATTATCCCTGACCGTACATGTATTATACAAAACAAAGTCGGCATCCTCGGTGTCTTCAAGGAGTTTAAACCCCGAAGCCGCAAGGATACCGGCCAGTTTTTCAGAATCCCGGGCATTCATCTGACATCCGAATGTGATAACGGATGCAGTGAGTTTCTTACCTGATTCTTTTTCAATATTAGTTAACAGATCGAAAGAATTCTTAACGTATTCTTTTTGAGCAAGTGCTGCTAAAACATCTGACTGATTCATAACGCCCTTTTCAGGAGCGTGTTTCTCCGAAATAACCGGCAAGGCAGATGGTAGGTCCCGTATGAGTTCCTATCATAGGTCCTATCTGATTGACCATAAATTTCTTGAAGCCCAGGCGCTCCTCTATCTTATTTTTTAAGTATTCGGCATCCTCGGGACAGTTACCGTGTGCGATCATTATGATCTCATTCATGTCACGGTATGATCCCATATGCTCTTCCATATAATCTACGATGTGATCGAGGCTCTTCTTACGTCCCCTGATCTTGCCGCCCGCATTAAGAGTTCCGTCGTTTTCAACGGTTATGAAGGGCTTAATGGCGGCGATGGTACCTATTATCGCACTGGTCTTGGAGACTCTTCCGCCTCTCCAAAGATCCATAAGATTATCAACAGTGATCGCAAGACAGCTGTGAACCGCATTCTCCTTGCAGAATTCAACAACCTCGTCGAAGCTCTTTCCGGCGTCTCTCATCTTAACGGCCTTGTAAAGAGTAAGCATCTCTCCGAGTGAACCGGTCAGCGTATCAACAACCTCGATCTTCTTGCCGGGGTACTTTTCCATGATCTCACCGGCACCGATGGAAAGACTCTGATAGGTTCCCGAAAGACCGGATGAAATGCAGATGAAAAGAAATTCATCGGCATCCGCAATATGCTCTTCAAAGAACTGTTTAGCCTGTTCGGGATTGATCTGGGATGTTGAAGGCTTAGAGCCTGCGGCAAGCATCTCGTAAAACTTATCCTTCTTAAGCTCGACTCCCTGATTATACACCACGCCGTCGATGATCGTGGCAAGATTTAATGTCTCGATATTATGCTCTCTCGCATAATCCTCAGGGATATCCGATCCGTTGTCTGTGAAGATCTTAAACATATCATACCTCCGATAAAAGGCCCTTCCGGCCAAATTTTTACCGTAAGATATAATACATCAAACAGACATCAAAAAACAATTAAAATATTATTAAAAAACACTATATGTAGTATTTAATTCTATATCCTTATTTTCCGGTACTGCCAAATCCGCCGTTTCTTACGCCTTCGCATTCATCGTCTTCGGTAATCCCGTAAGGAATGAAGATCGCCTGTGCGAACGCATCTCCTTCTTTAAGTGAAACGGTCTTGCCCTCTTTGGAGTCATTGGTCATCTTAACGAAGATATGACCCTCATTGTCGGAATAATAATAATCGCTGTCGATGATCCCGACGGTGTTGTTGAGCTGTAATCTGAACTTGAATCCGAGTCCGCTTCTGGGAAATACGCAGAGCATCCAGTCCTCGAGCATGGACGATCTGATTCCGGTAGGAATCTTGACCGTCTCGCCGGGAGCCAGTTCAAAATCAATAGTGGACTTTATGTCATAGCCTGCACTTCCCCTTGTTGCTCTTGTGGGAAGCTGAATCCTGTCATATTTCTCCTTAAGTACCTGCTCGTCTTCGCAGATTCCTTCCATTCCTGCCTTGAACTGTTCAAAGCTCACCTTTTCAAACTTACCTACTCTGGTCATGATTACTCCTTTATCAATACATGCAGGGAACTCCGCTCTTGGAGCTTCCGTATACGGAACCCGGATCGAGTACCGTGTAGTGATCCGCACAATGGATCTTAACCTCACCCGATTCAAGTGATTCCTTTACATCGATAACGCGCTGGTTGGAGCTTCCCTTCCAGCAAAGGGTTACATCCTTGAGATTCTTGTCAAAGGGACCGTCGACAACGACATCAACATATTTCATAAGAGGCAGATGCTTAATGTCTTCCCACAGGTCTCCCGTGTAAAGCCATACGGTCTTACCCGGAAACTGCTCCTTGAAGGTTTTGAGAAGATGCTCGACATCCGCGATGTTTCCGGGATAAAGAGGATCTCCTCCGCTCAGGGTAAGTCCCGAAATATAATCACGTGAAAGAAGGTCGAACAGTTCCTTCTTGGCTTCATCATCGAAATAGATTCCGCTGTCGGGCTCCCAGGTCTGTGGATTCTGACATCCGCTGCACATATGGCTGCATCCGCTCACCCAGAGAACAACCCTGAGTCCGTCGCCGTTATTCATATCATCCTTGGTTATATCGTGATATCTCATTACATTGATCTTCTTTCGGCAATCTCGATCATCTTGGCATCGTTGAGTCTTGTGTCACCGTGAGTCCTTGAGTATGAAAGATATCCGTTCATGCGGTCGATCTTGGTAAGATTACGGCTTCCGCATACGGGACATACATCCATCGAAAGTTCTTCGTGTCCGCAGTCATCACAGTATGATAGCGAAAGGTTTACTCCTTCGTAGAAGCCCATCTTCATAGCACGTCTTACGAGTGTCTTAATCGCATCGAGATTGTAATCAACGGGATACTTTACATACTGGATCTTGCCGCCGTTGAACAGATCCCAGAATCTCTTCTCATAGTCCTGCTTTTCGATAGGAGTGATATTCTCCGTAACGTGGCAGTGGAAGGAATTTGAAACATATTCACGGTCAGATACCCCTTCGATGATTCCGAACTTCTTTCTGAACTGCTTTACCTGGAGTCCGCAAAGGTTCTCTGCGGGAGTTCCGTAGATCGCATAGAGTCTGTGGTCTTCCTTCTTGAACTGAGCGATCTTTTCATTGATATGCCTCATTACTTCAAGTGAAAACCCGGCATCCTCGGTAAGTGACTTTCCGTTATAGAGTCTCTGAAGCTCATTGAGTGCGGTGATTCCGAATGATGCGGTAGCGGAATCAAGCAGAGGCTTGATCTTATCGGAGAGCTGAAGGTTTCCGCCCCTGAAGCCGCCCATGCAGTAAGCAAGAGGATTGGTGGATGCCTTCATTTCGCCGAGATAGGAATATGTCCTGAGATGAAGGTTTCTTATAAGCTCGAGATAATAATCGAGGATCTCATAGAAATCCCTGTTCTCTTTTCTGCTGCGTGCCAATATCATCGGAAGATGGAGCGATACAACACCGATATTGAAACGACCGACATATACGGGTGAGTCATTTTCATCGGCAGGCTCGATTCCGCCTCTTTCAAACCAGGGTGAAAGGAATGCCCTGCATCCCATGGGTGAGATGATCTTGCCGTACTTTTTGTAGATTGAAGGAACATAACCTTCTCCTGTAAGGGAAAGGTAATCGGGATACATTGTCTTGGATGAGCATCTTATCGCAAGCTCGAATATATCCTCAAGCTCTCCGCCTTCTCCGTGAAGTTTCTCATCGTAAAGGAAGACAATCTTGGGGAAAAGTACGGGCTTCTTTCTTCCCTTCTTTCCCTGGCCTTCCATATGGACCTTGAGAAGTGCCCTTGTTGCCATCTTCTGGAAGTCGGAGGTTCCCGTTCCGGCAGTAACTGTTATGAAAGGATAATCACCGCGGCTCGATGCAACGGTGTTGAATTTATATTCCCATCCCTGGAATCCCTGCTCAAATTCTCTTTCGACATCGGCAAGTGCGGCTTCGGCCGCCTTCTTCTCATCTACTCCGAGATCAAGATACTTCTTGAGCTTCTTGTCATATGAAAGCTTTGCGTAAGGCTCGAGTGTGTATTCGACGGAAGGGATGGTAAAGCCGCCGTATTGCTGGCTTGCTGCTGAAAGAACGATGTCTCCCATTACATCGAATGCTGTATCGAGTGACTTGGGCTGGTTGTACCAGATATTGCCCATCTCGAATCCGTCCTTAAGAACGGAAGCGATATCAAAGAGACAGCAGTTCATCGTATCCCTTCTGGAGGACATATCGTGGATGTAGATATATCCGTCACGGCACGCCTGAATCTCCTCCGTGGTAAGGAAGAATTTCATATAGAGCTCTTTGTTGAGCTGGTTGAATATAAGGCTTCTCTTGGTTGAAACAAGCGCGGAATCGGTGTTGGAATTTTCCTTGTCACCGATGTACATGATCGACTGGGACTTCTTGTAGACATCATCGAGCATGCGTACAAAGTCCTGTTTATAGTTGCGGTAATCACGGTAGCTCTTTGCAACTATGAGCTTGACCTGTTCGAGAACTTCCTCGACGATATTGTGCATTCTGGGAATGGGTATCTCGTTTTCCCCGAGTTCATCAACCTTGGAGATTATGAGTGTACAGATCTTTCTGTTGTCTTCATCGGAAAACTCGGTAAGAGCCCTGTATGCACTCTTACTGACAGCATTGATGACCTTCTGTACATTGAACGCTTCACGCGATCCGTCCTTTTTGATGACGAACACTTCGTTCGAAGGTTTATAGATCTTGCCGTAATCGATGCTTTCTGCTGACATTTTTCACTCCGGAATAATCAATATAATTTTATAAGATCCTTTAAATATGTCTTATAAGCCTTAACGGTGCTCTCGGGAGAAACAAGCCTAACATCTCCGCCGAGTCCCGATAACCAGCCGTAGAACTGGTTACTTACATAGCATTTGGTCCTGACAAGGATACGTCCCTTTTCGCCGGGTCTCTGTGTGACATCGGCGCCGAACCTGTCGTAAGCGATACCGATAAGTTCTTCGGGAAAATCCAGTGTGACGGTCTCCTGCTTTCCGCCGTACATGGAGAAGGTTTCCTCGACATATTCGGACATATCGATGCTTTCGAAATCTTCCCTGCCCGCTCTCGTCTTATCCGTTACGGATACGTGTCTCATCTTGTCGACACGGAAATGCTTCATCCTGCATGCAGCTTCATCATAGGCCATCAGATAATAATTCTGATCCTGCCAGATAAGAGCCCAGGGACTGAGAATCCTGACCTTCTCTCCCTTTGTTACGAGCTTTTTGTTCGCTCCCCAAACAAGGTATTCAAAGCTTACCTGTTTATTATCCTGGATCGCACGCGAAAGCGAATCCACGTTATAAAGAACATCTTCGTTCGGAGTTTTGGTGTCCGAAGAATAGATCTGTCTTGTGATCGATGAAGCCTGACTTTCGCTTGTAAGTGCTTTTAATTTTCCCGCAAGAACTTTTGTCTTTTGCGATGAAATAAATTTCGATGAATATACCGCATCGATAAGGAGTCTTACTTCCGCATCTTCGAAATCACGGGACAAAAGCTTATATCCGCCGCCGGGCTCATGTATGACATCCACACCTGCATCCGTAAGCGAAGCTATATCGTCATAGAGAGTCTTACGGTCGCACTTTAATCCTTCAGCCTTTATCCTTTCGATGATATCTGCCGCTTTGAGTGCGTGGTCTTCATCGGTATTCTTTTTAAGAATTTCCAGGATCAGAAGTATCCTGGTCTTGTTGTTATATGTATTCAAAGCCCGTTCACCCTATATAAAAATATAAGGATACGGATTTACACGTATCCTTAAAAAATCACCTTAGGAATTTTCGGAAGACCCGGGTGAACTCTCTGAAACGGATTCTATGCTCTCGGCATTTCCTGTTTTACCGTCTTTTCTCTTTCGCAGGATCCTTCCTACGATAAAACCGAGTGCGGCAACGCATACGATTATTATCATAAGGAGCAGGTAGCTCAGGAACGAATTAAGAAAAACTATTCCCTGACCCATAAAATTTCCTCCTTCAAAAAAGCGGGCATATTGTGTGGAAAATAAAACCGTTAAAGTCTTCAAAACACAGTATTTAGTATACCTTTATTGAGACAAAATCGCAAGAAATAACAGCATTTCAAAGCTTTATGTAAACCGAAAAACACAGATGCTGCTTCTTTTATCAAGCTCTGCACAGAGATTTTCGCTCTCAGCCGTAACGGAAGCGGGAAATCCGTTCTTTTTGAGAAGAGCGATCGCGTTTCTGCTCCTGGTCGGACCTTTCTCAAGAACATAAGTAAATGTCACATCTTCGTCCGTGATATTTTCACTGAAATGAACATTTTCATACTTATCCGAAACAAGAGTCGTAAGCTCGATATCATGGGTTGCGGCGAAAGTAATGACGCCAAGATCAGCCAGATATTTAAGAACCGCACAAGCAGCCGCGATTCTCTCTGAGGTATTGGTTCCGCGAAGTATCTCATCGATAAAGCAGATGACAGGTCTTCCATCCGCATCCGCCGCATCAACGATCCTCTTAAGGCTCTTTATCTCAGCCATGAAATAGCTTTCACCCTTGAGGATACTGTCATTGACCGCTATTGAGGAATAGATCCTGAAATGCGATGCCCTGTACTCCTTTGCGGGACATGTTGCGATGGTCTGGGCAAGTATGGCATTTACCGCGATCATCCTCATATAGGTGGATTTACCGCTCGCATTTGAACCGGTTATGAGAACTCCGCCCCCGGAATATGTATCATTTGAAACAGGCTTTTCGATAAGAGGATTGAAACCCTCTTTAATGCAGATCGAAGCACCATCGGTAAATAAGGGCGTACAGAATGCACCCTTAGACTCGAGGAATGCCCTGTAGGATGCAACGCTCAGGCACATATCGAGATAGCCGGTCTTTTCGTATGCGGATATGATCTTATCCTTATCCTTTTTGATCCCGTCAAGAAGGAACGCACTTGCGATGAGGTCATAATGGAATAACAGATTGATATATGTAAGGAGCATCGAAAGAAGTCCGCCACCCGAGTTGGGACCGGAGCTGAGTACAAATCCGGAAAGGAACTTCTTGGCATTTATTGCCGTAAGATCCTTTAAGAGATCCCCTATAAGCTTTCCCGTTTCGCCCGAAACGCCGGTGGGAAGGCTCTTTTCCATATAGCTGAGTCTCATGATCATCGTGATACCGCTCAGGCTTTCCTCAGCTGTTCTTCGGAGTGAAAAATATGAAGATATCTGAACGAGGATCAGGATAACAAGAAAAACTGCACCGATAATGGGTTTAAAGAAAAGAATGATTATAACGGCGATATAGAAAATATCGGCAAGTATATGAAAATAAGGATTAAGAATTTTGTCCGAAGAAACAATATGATCGAGATATTCGGGAAGTGTCTTATCCTTGACGAATCCAAGTTGATGTAAAGCCAATCCGAGCCGTACCCTCAGCTCCTCATCCTTATAAAGTTCGGATGCATGAGCATCTGTTGCCGCAAGCTCTTCATCGGAGCTTCCTACATCATGGAGTTTCTTATAAAGATATTCCTCACCGGGTGCGGAAAGACAATTATCCATCTGAAGGAATATGTCTTCCATTCCGGTATCCGACCAGGTGAGCTCGTCGATACGGTCCTTGTCTGCAGAACCGGACGCAGAAAGATCAAGAAACTTTTGAAGGGCTTCCTTTCTGCCCTGTGAAAGCTTTCTTGAAGATGCCTTGCCGAACGAATCACGGATATACAGATCAGTCTGTCTCTTCTCTTCCTTAGACAGACGGTATCCGCTGACAGCGAGCAGTATTAAGATTATTGCGACAAAAAATATTCCGTACATAGTAAAAAAAGCAAAAAATACCTGCCGGAGAAATATCCGGCAGGGACGAATCATATTAAAGGAAAATGTACTTAAGCACAAACAGTATTGCAAGAATATACATAAGGGGCTTGATCTTCTTGGCATTACCGGTGCAGAGATTGATAACGACATAAGAGATAACGCCGATGCAGATACCCTCGGAAATGCTGTAGGTAAGAGGCATAACGAGGAATGAAAGGAATGCGGGAATTGCTTCGGTGGGATCCTTAAGATCAATACCGGTTACTGCGCTCATCATAAGGAATCCGACAAATACAAGAGCGGGTGCGGTTGCAAAGCCGGGGATCGATATGAATAGAGGAGAAAGTACAAGTGATACAAGGAAAAGAAGTCCGGTAACTACGGATGAAAGTCCGGTACGTCCGCCTGCGGATACACCTGAAGAGCTCTCAACAAAGGTAGTTGTGGTCGAGGTTCCGAGAACGGCACCTGCGGTAGTTGCGATCGCATCTGCAAGAAGTGCGGGACGGATGCGGGGAAGCTTTCCTTCCTTGTCGAGCATATCAGCCTTGTCTGCACATCCGATAAGAGTTCCGAGAGTATCGAATACATCTACGAAAAGGAAAGCAAACATGATGACGATGAAGTTAAGAACGTTGAAATTCTCAAATGCAGCTGCCGAGAAGCATGCACCGAATGTTGTTCCGATGGATGCAAATGAGAATGAAGCAAAGCTTGAAGGAATTGCGGAATAGCATTCAGCTTCTACGTTTGGAACATAGAGTCCGACAAGCTCACAGATAATACCAAGGATCCAGGTTGCAAAGATACCGATAAGGATCGCACCCTTGATCTTCTTGATATGAAGTATGCTTATGATAAGAACGCCGATAATGGTAAGGATTGCCCAAACACCGATATCGTGGAAATTAGCGTTAAATGAAACAAGAGTAACAAGGGTAGCATCGTCATTGACAACGATATTACCGTTCTGAAGACCGATGAATGCAATGAAAAGTCCGATACCTACGGAAACACCCTTTTTAAGCTGAAGAGGAATTGCATTGAAGATAGCCTCTCTGATAGGTGTTACGGAAAGAACTACGAAAATAAGACCTTCAATGAATACGGCAAAGAGAGCAAACTGCCAGGAATAGCCCATAATACCGCAGACGGTAAATGCAAAGTAAGCATTAAGTCCGAGTCCGGGTGCAAGGGCGAAGGGGTAATTGGCCATAAGTGCCATACACATGGTTCCGATGAAAGCGGAAAGCGCGGTGGCAATGAGGATAGCATCTTTGGGCATTCCCGAAGCGGAAAGAATATCGGGATTGACTGCCAGGATGTAAGCCATGGCCATGAAGGTAGTTAAGCCGGCTATGATCTCTGTCTTGACATCAGTGCCGTTCTCCTTCAGTTTAAAGAATTTTTCAAGCATTTTTTAATTCTCCTTTCTCATTTTATGAGAATGTTTAATAAAATACTTTTATAGAGAACAGAAAAAATTTTCCGTCTGCTATCTTAGCCGGATACTATTTTGTCAGTTCTCTCCCCACACTTATGAATTATCTCTTCGGGATCGAATCCCAGATCATATTCACCATTGTAATACAATATCCGTCCGGAGACCATTGTCATTTTTATATTTGCCGTCTGTCCCGAATAAACGAGGTTTTTGACAATATTGTTGACCGGCTGCATATTGGGCCTGTTCATATCGACCATTATGATATCCGCCGGGCATCCTGCCTTCATAAGACCCGAATCCTCAAGGCCCATACATCCGGCACTGCCCTTTACAGCCATATCAAGTATAACAGATGCATCGATTCCTGCGGCATCTTTTTCCCTTATTTTGCAAAGGACGCTCGCAAGATACATTTCCCTGAACATATCAAGGCAGTTATTGCTGGCGGGGCCGTCCGTTCCGATCGCAAGCTTAACTCCCCTGTCATAAAGCTTCTTAAGAGGAACTATTCCGCTTGCAAGTTTACAATTGGATGCCGGATTTGTAACAGTATAAATATCCTTTTCCTTAAGAATATCTATTTCTTCGTCCGTAACATGCACACCGTGGTATATACCTCCGCCATGATCAAACAGACCGAGCGAAGCAAGGAATTTTACAGGTGGAAGTCCGTACCTTTCAATACAACCTGCAACCTCACTCTCCGTCTCCGAAGCATGGCAATAAACCCCTGTCTTCTTTTCACGGACAAATCCGGAAAGGTTTTCAAGTATTTCTCTTGAAGTGGTGTATTCTGCATGAATGCCTGCTTTAAAGGAAATAAGAGGATTGTATGAATTAAGACGATCAAACTGATCTTCAAGTTCGGAAAGGGACGATGTAAAATTGTTGAGTCCCGAAACAACAACAGCCCTCATGCCTGCAGAAGCAAAAACCTCTGCGGTCACATCGGGCCTTAGATACATATCCATGGCTGAAACAATTCCGCCGGATACATATTCCATTATTGCAAGCCTTTGGAAATCGGCTATATCGTCATCGGTCAGTTTGGCTTCGTTGGGAAAAATATCCTCTTCAAGCCAATTGGGAGTCGGCTTATCATCGGCAAGTGACCTTAAGAAAGTCATCGCCGAATGGGTATGGGCATCGTTAAAGCCCCTCATCAGAAGATTCTTCTTACAGTCTATCTCCCTGTCAAAGAACCTTTCCTCGGACCTCATCTCACCTTCGAATATAACTTCGGCAATCTTACCGTCACTTACGAGCACCTCACCGTTTCTCACTGAGTGAGAATCATCAAGATTAAGTATTCTTGCGTTGTAGAGACGAATATCCATAAATGAAAACCTCTGTAAACCACGTAGATCTTGAATTGGCATGAAGTAAACTATCTGATGGAATCCGAAGTAAACGCCTCGGGTAAAAGCTCGGAAAGCTTATAAACCTTCTTGTCATCGATGCTGCGGGCAACGATGACCGTCATATCGCTTCCGCCGAACTCCGAAAGGAACTGTCTGCAGATACCGCAGGGGTATGCATAATCGCAAAGCTCCTTTGCATCCTTGAGACCGCCAACTATCGCGATGGCTTTAAATTCCTTATCTCCCTCGCTGACAGCTTTAAGTGCCGCGGTCCTTTCCGCACAGATGGTTGCTCCGTAAGATGAATTCTCAACATTGCAGCCCCTGTATATCTCACCTGAAGAAGTAAGTATTGCGGCACCTACGGCATATCCCGAATAGGGACAATAAGACCGTGTTCTTCCTTCAAATGCATTAAGTATGAGATTCTGGATTTCTTCTTCATTCATATCGGTTAACCGTTTGATCATTATCAGAATGCGGCAATTGATGCCCTTACAAGCTCTTCAAATCTCTTTGATACGGAATCGGCAGCCTTCTGGACCTCTTCGTGATTAAGCTCTTCGCCTGTTATACCTGCAGCCATATTCGAGATAACGGATATACCGCAGACCTTCATTCCGGCATGTCTTGCCGCAATCGCTTCGATCGCAGTACTCATGCCTACCGCACTTCCTCCAAGGATCCTGAGAGCCTTAACATCTGAAGGCGATTCATAGGAAGGACCACTGAGCTGAACATATACTCCCTTAAAAAGTTCCGAATTCTGCTCGGCTGCTTTATCAATAATGATCTGTGAAAGATCCTTATCATAGATCCTGGTCATATCCGGGAATCTTGTTCCGAGTTCCTCGACATTGGGACCTATGAGGGGATTTCTTACAAGGAAAGATATCTGATCCTCGATGAGCATAAGACATCCGGGATGGAAGCTTTCGTTAATACCGCCGGCAGCATTTGTAAGAAACAGGATCTTGGCACCCATGAGATACATAAGTCTTATTGGCATGACCACATCGGAGGGCTCATAGCCTTCATACATATGTACCCTGCCCTTCATGCATACGATCTTCTTATCCCCGTCGTATCCGAAGATGAACTTTCCGGAATGACCCTGTACTGTTGAAACGGGAAATCCGGGAAGCTCGGAATAAGGTATCTCGCATACGGTCTTTATGGAATCGGCATATGCCCCAAGTCCGGATCCGAGTACGAGTGCGATATCGGGAACAAAATCAGTCTTTTCCCTTACGGCCTTTAATGCTGTCTGCAGTTTATCGTAAGCTTCGCTCATGAGATCACCTTTTTGTATGCTTTCTTTCCGCGTCTGACAAGCTTTCCGTCCTTGAGGTCTTCTGCGGAATACAGAGTTTTGACATCGGTTACTTTCTCATCGTCAACGGTAACACCGCCCTGCTCAACCGCACGGCGAGCTTCGTTTCTTGTGGGGCAGAGACCTGCTTTTACGAGAATGCCGAGAATATCGATCTTGCCGTCCCTGTAGTCACCCTCTTCGATCTGTACGGTGGGAATATCGGCAGCCGAAAGATCACCGCCTCCGAAGAGTGCGTTTGCTCCGGCTTCAGCCTTATCTGCTTCCTCCTTGCCGTGAACAAGCTCTGTAAGCTCGTGCGCAAGGATCTTCTTTGCTTCGTTGATCCTGGAATCCTCCCACTTGCACATCTCTTCGATCTGCTCGAGAGGAAGGAATGTGAGCATTCTGAGACATTTGAAGACATCGGCATCATCGACATTTCTCCAGTACTGGTAGAACTCGTAAGGAGTGGTCTTATTATCATCAAGCCATACAGCGCCCTTTGCGGTCTTGCCCATCTTCTTTCCTTCGGAATTGAGAAGAAGGGTTATGGTCATTGCATATGCATCCTTGCCGAGCTTCTTTCTGATGAGTTCGGTACCGCCGAGCATGTTGCTCCACTGGTCGTCTCCGCCGAACTGCATATTACAGCCGTATCTCTTGTAGAGCTCAAGGAAGTCGTATGACTGCATGAGCATGTAGTTAAACTCAAGGAAGGTAAGACCTTTTTCCATACGCTGCTTGTAGCACTCTGCCCTGAGCATATTGTTTACGCTGAAATGAGGTCCGATGTCCCTTATGAACTCTACATAGTTGAGGTCAAGGAGCCAGTCCGCATTGTTGACAAGCATAGCCTTTCCTTCACCGAACTCGATGAATCTGGACATCTGTTTCTTGAAGCACTCGACATTGTGATCAATGGTCTCCCTGGTCATCATCGTACGCATATCACTCTTTCCGGTAGGATCGCCGATCATTCCGGTTCCGCCGCCGACAAGTGCGATAGGCTTATTGCCTGCCTGCTGTAGTCTCTTCATAAGGCAGAGAGCCATAAAGTGACCTACATGGAGTGAATCTGCCGTAGGATCGAAGCCAATATAGAATGTAGCTTTGCCGTTGTTGACAAGCTCCCTTATCTCGTTTTCGTCAGTAAGCTGTGCAAGAAGCTGTCTCTGCTGCAGCTCTTCAAAAATACCCATCTTAAAAATCTCCTTTAAATATTTTATCTTGTTTCCATGAGCTTGGTCATCGCCTGATCAAGACCTTTCACGGATAATTTATACATAGGGAACATCTGTTTTACGGCAGTCTCGACTTCTCTCCAGGGCGCATTGCCGGGCGCCATCTTGGGATTGAGCCAGACCACCTTTTTATAATGTCTCTTTACCGACTTGAGCCATTCCTCACCGCTGAGACCGTCATTGGGGCCGCGGTAGTTGCCGGTGTCCGAATACAGTTCCTCAGGTGCCATAGCGGCGTCCCCGACTATTATAACCTTATAATCGGAATCCGTGTTGCGGAAAAGCCATTTTGTTTCCACCCAGTCACCGTTTTCGCATTCAGGTGTTTTATATACATGGGAGTAAATGCAGTTATGAAAATAATAACATTTTACTTCCTTATAGTGGTTACTTTTATTTACTGCCTGGAAAAGATCATTCAAAAGCTCCGAATAAGGGATCATCGTACCGCCCGAATCCATCAGAAGAAGGAGCTTCACCGAATTCTTCCTGGGCTTTCTCATTTCGATCTTAAGAACTCCGCCCTGGTTGCAGGTCTCATCCACGGTCTTGTCAATATCAAGCTCCCTTTCGGGCGTATCCAGCCTGGAGGAGAACTGTCTGAGTCTTCTGAACGAAAGCTGGAACTGACGGTTTGTCATGACCCTGTCATCCCTAAAGTCGCGGTACTTTTTGGCACCGATGACAGCAAATGCCGACTGATAACCGGTCGCTCCTCCGACCCTGACACCACCGATATTACCGCCCATATTACCGAAGGAGGTCTTGCCCATGGTTCCTATCCAGAACGATCCTCCGTTATGCTCTGAATCCTGATCCTTAAGACGCTGCTTGAACTTCTGCTCGACATCCTCTTTGTCGATTATGATGCCCTCGCCTTCCATCTTGTTCAGATGATCCTTGGCTTCCATCTCGGCAAGCTGCATCATGTCCGACTTATCGAGCCACCTGAGCATCTCCTTACCGACTTCCGGATCGCTCTTTATCTTACCGAAACATTCCTCAAACGCCTCGTCATACTTATCATAATCCGTCTCGGACTTGACCAGTATCATTCTCGCACAGTGATAAAACCTTGAGAGTTGTCCGCCGATCAGAGACGAATCAAGTGCATTCTCCAGATCGAGCCACTCTCCCAAAGTGACATTTATCCCATGCTTTCTTAAACTGTCAAAAAAATTCAAAAACATTAATAGTCTACTCCGCGGGTCCTGCCGCTATGTATGAGTCTTCTCACTTTTTCGTCGTCAGGCGCGAAACTGGACCGATAATAACTTCAACTCATGCCGCAGGCCATTCACTTCGTTCAGGCCAGGCGTCCGTTTCTAACGCAGACGACGAAGCTCGAATCCTCATACATTCGCGTCACCCGCAAATTCACTTCTCAAAAATTATACAAAATTGTGATGTGTTGTCTGCTCGAGGTCTTCGTCTTTTTTGACTACGACTCCGATGAAAGGAAGCCTTGTCTTGATCTGTCCGTAAGGAATGCCTCCGATCTGAAGCGCATTGATCCAGTCGATGAGCTCGGATGTTGAAGGCTTCTTTCTTATATCCCTGATGTCGCGGATCTGATAGAAAACATCCATCGCCTCGGCAAGAAGATGCTCTTCAACCTCGGGGAAGTGTACCCTGATGATCTCCTCCATCAGTTCCTTTCCGGGGAACTCGATATAATGGAAAATACATCTTCTGAGGAATGCATCGGGAAGTTCCTTCTCGGCATTTGATGTAATGATAACGATGGGTCTGTGCTTAGCCTTGACGGTCTTTTTGGTCTCATTGATATAGAACTCCATCTGGTCAAGCTCCCAGAGAAGGTCGTTGGGGAATTCAAGATCGGCTTTGTCGATCTCATCGATAAGAAGAACAACCTGCTCCTCACTCTCGAATGCTTCTCCGAGTTTTCCGAGCTTGATATAATGAGCGATGTCATCGACTCCGCCCTCACCGAACTGTCCGTCATAAAGTCTCTGAATGGTGTCATACATATAGAGACCATCCTGAGCCTTAGTGGTGGACTTGATGTTCCAGATGATCAGCTTCTTGCCCAGAGCATCGGCAACGGACTGAGCGAGCATTGTCTTGCCCGTTCCCGGTTCACCTTTGATGAGGAGGGGCTTTTTAAGTGCCATCGCAATATTAACGGAATCCATCAATTCCGGGCTTGCAACGTATCCGCTTGTTCCTTCAAACTTTTCCATTTATATTTCTCCGTTAAAAAATTTTTCAAGTTCACTCCTGAGGACATCCTTGCTTATGGATTTAAGAAGATATCCCTGAGGATTAAGCTTCATTACATTCTTGACACTGTCCTTGTCGGACTTTCCGGTAAGGAAGATGACAGGAATATCCCTGGAGAACTCCTCGCTCCTTATCATCTCAAGAATCTCAAGTCCGGAAGCTACGGGCATCATATAATCGAGCAGTACAAGATCAGCATGATTCTTGGCGAGCCACGTAAGTGCCTGGATGCCGGAATTAGCCATATATACCTTGTACTTATCCTTGAGCCAGTCTCTGACGGTTCTGAGATAAGTTGTGTCATCGTCAACTATAAGTACACTCTTTTTATCACTTTCTTCCTGAGCGTTTGTCTGAACACCCCTGAGCAGTGCGATCAGCACCGACATATCAATGGGTCTTTCAAGTTTGCCCGCAAGGAAATTATCGGATATATATTCATTTACAACCGCAAAGTCAGCGGGCGAACCTATCAGTATGAGCTTCTTCTCATCGTCATTGCATTTATCCTTCAGATAGATCATAAGATCCGGTCTTTCAAGGATCGATTCATCCATATACAGGATGATTATCTTCTTTTCATCTATCGAATTCTTTATATAAGGTGACTCGGTTGAAGAAAAAGTACAAAGGAAGCCTTCGGCCTCAAGCTTATATTTGATCGCATTGACCATAAAGCTGTCTACTTTGCTCACCATAAGAACGGATTCACTCATAATGCCTCCTTAGCGCAGCTGAGAACGGATTCCCAGTCAAGCGCTTCCATGGATTTTTTTATCTTTTCAAGCCGCTCGCTGTCAGTTTTTTCAAATTCATAACCGCGAAGGGATTCGAATACAACCTCAAGACTGTCGTAATCCATCATCATCGCAAGTTCATAAATGGCAGAATATGCATCATTAAGTACCTCGGGAGTGACCGGCACCTTTTCTATGGGCTCTCTAGGTGACATTGCATCCGAAAGAACCTTGGACATAGCCCTGTAATCCGAAAGAAGCTCACCCGTTTTGTCGGAGATGAATTCCTTATTGCGATCCTTTCCGGCTGCTTCGAGTGCTCTTGCCAGCTCCGAAAGTTCCATTGCACCGATGATCCTTGCCGAACTCTTAAGAGCATGAACTCTTATGGTATATCCGTCAATATCACCCGTGGTATAAAGCTCTTCGATCTCATCGGCTTTGGTCTCAGCGGTACTGACAAATATCTCGACAGCTTTCTTAAGTCCTTCCTCGGATCCGCAGTTATATATTCCCTGTTCGATATCGATGCCCTTTACATCTTTGAGGAAAGCACATTCACCCGTTATCTCAACGGCAGTATTTTCACCCGGTTCATCATTAGTCTTAACCTTTTCAGTTCCGTCGGAAAGATCATAGGATGAAGATATATCAAGCGTGTTCCTCTTCTTTTCCTCACCGGTTCCGATAACCTTGACCTTATCCTTGGGAAGATAAAGAAGGAGCATGGCATCGATCACATCGGCATCGTCATCGATATCTATATAATCCGAGTAACTGTCGAATATAACAACGGGATCTATTTCGGAATTCTTTTTCGTGATGAGGATGGTCGGTATGTCTACACTGTTCCAGATATAGGTCTTGATAGAGCGGTTATCGCCCGAACGGAGTCCGTCTTCGACAAATACGATATCGTAATCCCCACACGAAAGTCTCTCGATACATTCGTCACATCCGTATACGACATCGATCCTTGCCATGGTCGTAAGGAAGAGCCTGGAAAGTCTACCTATGCCGTCCCTGTCCTGACCTGCGATCAGTATCTTGGCACCGGGTGCGATAAGAGGTCTTGAAAAAGTCGATGCAAGCATAAATCCCGATATACCGGACTTATTTCCTTCTTTTACAAGTGTTTCCATTGTAGCCAAAGGTAGGAATTTACCAACAGCCCTGAGAAGTGATCCTCCTGTAAAAGGCTTGGGAAGAAATGAATCAAAGCCTTCGGTAAGATATTTTTCCCTTTCGCCTCGTACGGCATTTGCCGTAACAACAACGATCGGAGTCAGATCGCAGAGCGAATTGTTTCTCAGATAATGCATGGCTTCAACGCCATCCATCACGGGCATCATATGATCCATGAGAATGAGATCGTAATCATTCTTTGTGACCATCTCTATCGCTGTCTTACCGTCCACGGCTCCGTCGACAGAAAAGCCGAACTGCTTTACGGTACGGACAAGAAGTTCCATGTTAAGCTCGTTGTCATCGACACAGAGTAACCTGTACATCGATGAATCGGGATAGCTGTTATGTTCGTTATAAAGGATCGAATCAATACCGGATTTTGAAATGAAATCCTTTGCATTCTTCTTTTCTTCGATATCAAAGCCCACATTCAGATAGAGCTCTTTTTCGATCTCTTCAAGAGATACCAGCGCACTGCTTCCGTATTCGCTGATATCGGCCATATTATCGACGATATCGGTGAAGAACTGGTCAAGTCTTCTTGCACCCTTGAACGCACTTGCCGCATTTTCCTTAACCTCATCGGATACATTCGCTTTGATTATCTCTTCCGTATAACCCATTATCGCATTGATGGGTGTCTTGATCTCATGCGAAAGATGGGAAAGGAATGTACTCTTTGCTTCATCGGATCTTTTGATCTTTTCAAGTGCTCTCTTTTCGTCCTTTCTCACACGGTCAAGTTCATCAAGCGTATTGACAAGCTCGGTATACTCGGGAGTCTCGAGTGTAAGGAACAGCATAAGAAGACAGATGCCGCCTACAAAATAAGCCATCTGAGCTCTTTCCTCGAGCTTGACCTGAAGAATGAATATTACAAGCACGATCAGAAATCCACTTGTAAGGAATGTACGCTGAACCCTGGTAAATTTCTTTTTCCTGAAAAAGGAAAGAGAGACGCCGAGGAAAATATAATAAAGCGGGAACAGGTATCCTACCGTTCCGTATAAAATGTTTCTGACAAGACCGATACCCGGAATATATGTAAATGCTATCCCGGTGAAATAATTGACTATCAGGATGATCACATATACGGAATTGATGATATATGCGATCATATTCAGCACACGCTCGCTCTTCTGAAGCCCGGAAAATGCGACCATGTAGAAATAAAAGCCCATCGAACTGCTCAGTCCCATAAGGAAATTGAGTGACAGGAATATTACATGGAACCATGCGGGAAGAGTATCTCCCCACATAAATGTAAGACCGGTGACAACATCGAGAAGTGTTCCTACCGTAACAAGGAGCGCATATATCTTAAACCTGTAATTGGTTGCCTTTGTATCACGGTCATCCTTGTAATTTCCGTACACAAAGATAAGCAGTATCAGCTCAATGGGCAATACCGAAAGTTCAAAGTATATATTGTAACTCTCATTGAATAACAACTTGCTCTAACCTTTGCTTATCTGAAATTCTTAGCTCTCTTATATATTCCGACAGCAGCTTTATACAGGTCATCATAACCTTCCGAATATTTCCTGATATCCTGCTCCGATCTGATGCCGGGGCAAAGATATGATTCATCATTGAGGTCGACCTTTTCGGAAGGAAGATATTTTATGAGCATATCCTCGATGACGGAGGGATTGACAGGTCTTGAAACCATATCGGTATATCCGCCCCTTCCAATCTCTTCTTCGGAAAGTCTTATCGAATCATCTACTATGGCGATACAGGGTTTTCTTACGTCAAGTATATTGGGCTCTCCGCTCCTGATATGCCCGATCAGCTTTACTCCCTTATCGTCCTTCATATCCGAATCGCAGAAAATAACATCGTACTCATTGATCCTGATAAGGGTAAGTGCTTCTTCACAGTTTGATGCAAGATCTATTGAAACTCCCGATGAATCAAGAAGAGCTTTGATAACGGAAACATTACTCTGATCTTTATCCGCTATCAGGATTCTTGATGAAGGAGAATAAAATCCTCCGGTCTCAACTTCGTTACCGAAGGATCTCTTCCTTACCACCTTCCTGATATCGCCGATTCCGGTATGATCGACAACCTCGGTCTTTATGGAAAGATCGAATGCAACCTCTTCATCAACTGTATCAAAGACCTTGAATTCTCCTCCGATGGCATTGATCACATTACCTGCGATAAAGAATTCGAGAAGTCCAGTATCCTTTTTTGAAAACAGAAGCTTGTTATCGGATAGACCGTTCTTGAGAACATTTTCAAGATTGGTGGATGTTGCGGTAAGGGATTCACAGATGATCCTGAATGTGATCAGGCAGTCACCGTCATCGAGATCCTTATGAAATGAAAAGAGCTTCACATAACCTTTTGTGGAATTCTTACAGATAAAAGAAGAAACATTAAGAAGGCTTCGTCTCAGCTTCTCATAATCTCCCTTTATGATACCCGGAGTATCTTTATTGAGAAACAGATCAAGGATAAGTCCCCTGTTTCTGAGCGAAGGTCCCGAAACACTTATTACATCTATCAAAAGTGAAGCAAGATCGATATCATCCCTGTAGACTTCAACAAGGCCTCTTTCAAGCTTTGTATAATCGAGAGCGCCCTGCATAAGGGCAATGATATCTTCTCCCGATGTCTTGATACGTGATGCGTGGTCCCTGATATTGTCATCATGGCTTTCACGCATTATAAGTTCGTTCATACCGAGTACGGATACCATTCCGCTCCTGACTTCACGTGTCAGATTGCTGAGCAGGATGTTCCTGTCATCACCGATATGCCTGATAGTTTCCTTAAGTCTTATGTTCTCAAGGATGTACTTTTTCCTCATTTTGATATAAAAAACACCTGACGCCGTGATAAACAGCACCGCGATAATCAAAACAGAGGAAAGTATTAACATTTGAAAAGAGGCATCACCACTGAGTATCGGATACTTCATCCTTCTTTTCCCTGACCATAAGCTCTTTGACTGCTACTCCGGCATCCTTTCCTTCGAAGAGGATAAGATTTACCTGTTCTATGATGGGAAGACTGACTTCATATTTCCTGCCGAGTTCGATAGCGGCTTTTGCGGAATAGATACCTTCTACAACCATTCCGACTTCTTCCTGTGCTTCCTTAAGGCTTTTGCCCTCACCGAGAAGTATTCCGCATCTTCTGTTGCGTGAATGCATGCTGGCACAGGTAACGATGAGATCACCCATTCCGGTGAGTCCGCTGAAGGTCTCGGGTCTGCATCCCATCTTAACTCCGAGTCTTGAGATCTCTGCGATTCCCCTTGTGATGAGAGCTGCTTTTGCATTGTCTCCGTATCCGAGTCCGTCCGCGATACCCGCTGCAAGTGCAACGACATTCTTGAGAGATCCGCCGAGCTCAACTCCCTTTACATCGGAGCTGGTATAAACCCTGAAGGTCTCGGTCATGAATACGTCCTGAACAAAAAGTGCGGTCTCTTTATTGTGTGATGCAACAACAATGGTCGTGGGCATCAGTCTTGAAACCTCCTCGGCATGTGTGGGACCTGAAAGAACGCAGACTTCTGCGTTAGGGATCTCGTCCTTTATCTGCTCGGAAAGTGTCTTGAGAGTTCCCTCTTCTATTCCCTTTGCCACATCAACGATGATCTGACCGTCTTTGATAAGGGGAGCAAGTCTCTTTGCAGTTTTTCTCGTAAAGGATGATGCAACAGCCATAACAAGGATATCCCTGTCGGTTACAGCCTCCTTATCATCGAGGGTATATCTTACACTTTCGGGAATCTTAGCTTCGGGAAGCATCTTGTGTGCATGTGTAGTGGAGAGCATCTCTATCTCCGACTCAACTGCGGACCAGACCATTACATCATGTCCCGCTGTTGCGAGAAGGATGGTAAGTCCTATACCCCATGTACCTCCGCCGAGAACTGTTACCTTTGCCATATCTGTCTCCTTTCGGGAATGTTATACTTCATTCTTTTTTCTGAGATAAGTTTTTCTCTCTTCACCTTTTATGAGCCTTACAATATTGGATCTGTGCTGCCAGTAAGCAAGGATCATAAGGAATAATGCAATGATATACATCTCGTTTTTCACAGCCTGGGGAATTCCGTCATAGAAACCGAAAAGGTTGATCTGACAGGTGACCACGAGCTGTATAAAGAATCCCGCATAGAGAATGAGGGATCCGAGACTTACAAAATGTGTGAGAAGGTAAGGAACGAAAAAGTAAGCAAGTCCCGGGAAAAAGAAGGATCCGTGAAAAGCAAGGATCATTCCTCCGGTGGCCGCAATACCCTTTCCTCCTTTGAAATGCATATAGAACGGAAAATCATGAGCAAGAATGCATCCCGCTCCGCCGTAGAGTATCAGCAAAAATCTGAGATCGGGATACATCTGTGCGAATGTGCATCTGATGATTATGGTAGTGATGATGGCTTTGAGCATATCACCGGCAAAAACAATGAGTCCGGCCTTGGTGCCGAGAACCCTGAGCGCATTGGTGGTACCCGAATTACCGCTTCCGTAATTCCTGATATCCACACCTTTGCATTTACCGACTATATATGCCGTCTGGACGAGTCCGAGTGCATATCCGATGAGAAAGCACCATAAACGAGCCATATCATTCACCTTTTCTTTCCCTGACAATGAATTTTAGAGGTGTGCCCTTAAATCCGAAATTCTCACGTACCTGATTTTCTATATATCTGATATATGAGAAATGTGCCAGTTCCTTGTCATTCACGAATATAACGAACGTGGGCGGCCTGCTCGAGACCTGGGTAATGTAATAAAGCTTGAGGAACTTACCCTTGTCGTTGGGTGGCTGCTGCATTGCAACCGCTTCCGCGAGAATCTCGTTCAGGGCACCGGTACCGACTCTCTTGTCCTGGCTCTCCCTGACCATATCGATGGTCTCAAAGAGCTTGCCGAGTCTCTGGCCGGTAAGAGCGGAAATAAATATGATCTCCGCATAAGGCATGAATGAAAGTATATTCCTGACGTTCTCAGTAAACTTATAGATCGTCTTGTCGTCTTTATTTACAGCATCCCATTTGTTTACTGCAATGATGACTGCCTTTCCGCGGTCGTGTGCGATACCCGCGATCTTGGCATCCTGCTCCGTAACACCTTCGGTAGCATCGATGACAAGTACGGCAATGTCAGCCCTTTCAACCGCACTGACGGTCCTTACGATCATATAGTGCTCAAGATCGTCCTTGATCTTGTTCTTCCTGCGAAGTCCGGCGGTATCGATGAACACGTACTTTTTACCGTTGTGCTTGACTTCCGTATCTATGGCGTCTCTTGTCGTTCCCGCCACGTCTGATACTATCAGTCTGTTCTCGCCGATAAGTTTGTTGATTATGGAACTCTTACCCACATTGGGCTTACCGATAATGGCGACCTTGATGGAATCATCTTCTTCCTCATTGGTTGAGTCCTTCTTAAAATGGCTTACAACCTCTTCGAGAAGATCACCCAGTCCCTGCTTGTTGACTGCCGATATAGGGAAGGGTTCGCCTATGCCAAGATTGTAGAACTCATATACATCAAGGGAATCCCTGCTGAAATTGTCCACCTTGTTGACACACAGCACAACTGGCTTGCCGCTTCGTCTAAGCATATCGGCCACCTTGGAATCCGCATCAGTAAGGCCCTGCTTGACATC
>JAEEGJ010004432.1_pt1 | contig 47444 bp, 34 predicted proteins | sample 8958761 | NCBI WGS metagenome assembly JAEEGJ01 (sample SAMN16246546, study PRJNA631951) | gut metagenome | biome: gut microbiome; feature: rumen; material: RS-attached | host: Bos | place: Iran: Karaj | collected 2018-10
ACCGCGCCGTGCAACTCACTGCCGTCGAAATCGACGAGCAGTGCGTGGAATTTCTGCAACAGAAATTCCAGGGCCGCGAGAACTTCCACATCGTAAACTGCGACTTCCTCAAGTTCGACCTGCAGGCGTTCCTCGACGCGCACGAAAAGCCGTGGGTTACCGGCAACCTGCCCTACAATGTTTCTACCGCGATTATCGCGGGGCTCATGCCCAGGCTGCACCTCACCAAGGGATTCATGGGAATGGTCCAGCTGGAGGTCGCCGAACGCATCTGCGCAGCACCGTGCAGCAGCAACTACGGAAGCCTTTCCGTACTCGTGTCCGCGTTCGCCGACACACAGATATTACGCAAGATCGGGCCCGAGCATTTTACGCCCCGCCCGAACGTAGACAGCGCCACGATGCTCCTCACGCCCAAGGAATGCCCGCTTGCCGCTCCCGAGGGCTATTTCGATTTCGTACGCGCCGCCTTCACGCAAAAGCGCAAGACACTCGCAAACTCGTTCGGCCGCGCCTACGACAAGAAGAAAATCCAGGAAGCCATCGAGCTTTTGGACTACCCCTCTACGGTACGCGCCGAGGAACTTTCCCCCGCGCAGTTCCTGGAATTCTACAAGGTCATTGTAGGGTAATTTACTTTTCTGCAATCGCCTGTTCAAAGTCAGGCACGGTAAGGCAACTCACGTCGACCCTGCTCAGGTCTGGCGATGCCGCCAGGCGGTTCGCCTGCTTCTCGATAACCTTCTCGAACAGGTTGCGCACGTAGCGCCCGTTACCGAACCGGCTATCCTTCTTGCTCACCGCCTCTGCGATGCAGCGCTTCATGGTTGCAGCGGCGGCCTCGCCCATCTTGTAATCGTACTTGGAGAGGAACGACCTGAAGATCTGCGCAAGTTCGTCTTCCGAATAGTCGGGGAAATTTATGTACCTGTTGAATCGCGAAGAAAGCCCCGGGTTCGAATTCACGAAGCGCTTGATTTCTTCGGTGTAGCCGGCAATGATGACCACCAGCCTGTCGCGGTCGTCTTCCATGCGCTTGAGGAGCGTGTCAATAGCCTCTTGCCCGTAGTCGTTATCGGCACTGCGCGCCAGCGTATAGGCTTCGTCGATAAACAATACACCGTCCAGCGCCTCGTCGATTACCTTGTTCGTCTTGATGGCGGTCTGCCCCATGTAACCTGCAACCAGGTCTGCACGAGTCGCCTCTACCAGGTGGCCCTTCGCCAGCACGCCCAGGTCCTTGAAAATTTCGGCCATGATGCGAGCAATCGTAGTCTTGCCGGTACCAGGGTTGCCCGAGAATACCAGGTGGTACGATGTCGGGGGCACGGAGAGCCCCTTCTTCTTGCGTTCGTTCTGCACACGGATAAAGTTGTAGAACGTGACAACTTCTTTCTTTACCGAAGAAAGCCCGATAAGGGCATCAAGCTGCTTTACCGCCTCGCCGGTGGGCACATGTTCCTGTTTCTGCGTGCGGAAGTTGCGCTTCACGGCCTCCTTGAGCGGAGTGTTCTTGTAGTTCACCATGCGCGTAGAGCATTTTACAAAGCCTGTACGGCGCGCCGCAGAGCGGTTGTTACCGATATAGCGTTCCAGGTACTGCAGCCACTGCACCTCGTCCGGAGTGAGTGCACCATCGATGTTTGCAAGCGCTGCTGAATAGTCATACATCAGGCGCATGTACTTGCGCACCGCATCGGGAGAATACCCGCCAAAGATCGAGGCGAACAGGAAAATTTCACCCGTAGCTTCGAGCTGCGCGTGGTTCTTCTCGAGGCTCTGCACCAGCGGGCCCATCTCGATTTCCCTATCGACAAAAGCCTGCAGCACAAGGCGGTTCCAGTCCGTATTTGGGGGAGCGTTCGTACGCAGGCGCAACAGCAACGAGACAAAGCCGCAGGACTCGAAATCGTCCAGGCTCATCTCGTGTCCGAGTTTTTCCGAAAGGTAGTTGACATCCGAAAGGAATATGGTCGAAAGTTCCTGGAAGGTGTCCGTGCCTTCGCCCTTCTCGAAATGCTTGCGCAGGATTTCGGCAACGCCATCGTAGTAAATGAAATCCTTGAAAAAGCTCGCGATGGCATTGACCGTAGGCGCGAGCCTCGTCATGTACTTGGTGAGCTTCGGGTTTATCTGGCCATCTTGCCTGACGGCGACGGCATACTGCGAATCACCCGCGAGCGACTTTTCCAGCGGGGTGGTGAGCGCCTCCTTCATGAGGTCGGCAACCTGCTGTGCAGTCACGTTGGAGCGGTAACGGCTCCATATATGGAACCCGATAAGCGCGACCACAAGGAAAAGTACGATAAAGAGGTAGTACGAGGAAGGGCCGAACACCGCGGTAAGCTTGATTATCCCCATAGAACCAACCAGCATCACCACCATCATGACGATGGTGATACCCGTAAGCATTGTCTGGTTTGTCCTTCTTCTCGGCATACTTTTTCAAATCTATTAAAAAATCGCCTACTGGCAAGTGAATCCCTGCAATTCGAGGCCCGCACGCATCTCTCCGTATGTGGAAGTGCGCTTCATGTCCATCGCCTTCATGAACCTGCAGTCGTTGTCGATGTGGATCTGGAAGCCCGTCATGGTCGGGGTCACCTCGCCCTTCCCGCTCGCGCGCACATGTTCCATCATCTGCACGCGGCGGCTTTCTAGCTCGGGCGGCACGAACACGTCCGTCACTATATCCACGTTCTGGATTTCGTAATCGCCGAACACGAACGAAATGGTCACCAGGTTCTTGAGCCCGTTGAACTGCCCGGGAGTCTTGCATACGAGACTCTTGCTCGCATTCTTAACCTTCTTCGGCTTTGCCGCGGGCTTCTTAGAAGGCGTGTACTTGAGCGCACCCAGGAGTTCCTCCTCCTTCACGGCACCCACCAGCTGGTCGATAATCTTGCCGTCGCGCACCATAAAGAACGTCGGGAACGCGCGAATCGGGAGCGTAGCCTTTATCTTGTCGATGCCCGGCTCGTCGATGCCGACCGTCGCAATCTTGATGTCGGGATAGTTCTTCGCGATGCCGATGAGCGTCGGAATCATGATGAGGCACGGCGGGCAGCTCGTAGAAGTGATATCCAGGATAACCGGCTTCTTGGACTGCATGACCTCTTTTTCGAAGTTGCTATCGTTGACCTTGACAATCTTGATGTCCTCGGCAGCAAACGCAGCCACGGCTACTGCGCAAAGCAGAAATGCTATTAGTTTCTTCATAATACCACCTCTTTATTTTACCGGTTCCAGCCGGAATGCCCTTCGCCATAGTAAAGCGCGGCATCTTCGGGTCCAAAGTCGTCCGGGCCGGAATCGCGCGGCGAGAGCCACCCGCGCATCTTGCGGATGCGGGCACGGCGTTCTTCCGCACGGCGTTCTTCCGCACGGCGCTCCTCTGCGGCACAGTTCGCGGAGGAGGCTTGCGGTTCTGCGGCGCCCTGCTGCGGGGTTACAGGCTGGTTATTGTCTTGCGTATTTTCCATAGCGATTATGCTTACAGGTTAAATATACATAAATCATGCTGATTTAACTATCTTTGGCATATGCCAGAGATGTACTCGAAATGGGTTGCCTGCTGGGGCAACGCGACATCCATTACCGACCGCAAGGAAGCGACCTACGCGAAGGACTTGACGCTCCGCTACCCGATACGCGCGTGCTTTTCGGGCAGCAAGCTGCGGTTCCATTTCTCGAACCTCACCGGCACCGAGCCCGTGACGATTAGCGAGGCGTACGTCGCGAAATCCGCGGCTTTAAACGGCGCGCAATCCACTGCGCAGTCTATAAACAGCGCAGAAGACGTGCAGTCGGAATATGCGCCGACCCCCATCACGTTTGGCGGCAAGACTTCTGGCACCATCCCCGCGGGTGAAGAAATCCTGAGCGACGAAATCGCATTTAACGTGACCGCAGGCGAAACGTTCGACGTGAGCCTGTACTTCGCAAGCTTCACGCAGATGAACGCGGGCACGGCAATCACGGGCCCGCTTTCGGGCGGCAAGTACAGTTACGGCAACTTCGCGAAATCCGCCGAACTCCCCGATGACCTCACGCGCAAAACGAACTGGATTTACTTCCTCAACACGGTAGACATCCTTACCGAAGAGAAGAACTTCGCGCTGGTCTGCTTTGGCGATTCAATTACCGCTCAGGACTGGCCCGACTACCTCACGCTGCGTTGCGCCCGCGAGGGATTCAACAACGTGGCGATTATCCGGCGGGCGGTAAGTGGCACGCGCATCTTGCGCGAATACAGCTGCATCACGTATGCGGCATACGGCCTGAAAGGTGCCACCCGCTTCCCCATCGAGATGAACGTCTCGGGTGCCCGCGCCGTAATCGTGCAACACGGTATAAACGACATCATCCACCCGGTCGGAGTCGAGGTGAACAGGTTCCGCCCCTGGAGCGACATGCCTACGGCAGACGACCTCATCAACGGGGTGCGTTCGCTCTACATTACGCATGCACGCAAGCTCGGACTGAAAGTCTATAGCGGCACACTCCTGCCCATTTACGGCTGGCGCACCTACAACGAGAACCGCGACATCATCCGCATGGCGTTCAACGAGTGGCTGCGCACCGCACCCGATTTTGACGGCTGCGTGGACTTCGACAAGGCCGTCCGCGGGCACGAAAATCCGAAGGCTTTTGCCAATAATTTTGATTCCGGGGACCACCTGCACCCCAGCGCGAGGGCCTACGAGGCCATGGCCGAATGCGTCCCCGAAGAGCTCCTGAAGTAAAAAAATCCTCATTTTTCGTTCAATTTCGCCAAAAAAAGCGTTGTAAACACCCATTTTGTGTAATCTATATCACGTGTTTACCCTTGTAAAATTATTTGCTCCTTACATTGTGGTTTTTTGACCCCCACATTTGTATTTTGTGGGCATGGGTTCACAAGAAGTACATATTCTCAAGCAGATCGTGGTGCTCGTCGCAGTAGCCATCACGCTCGGCTTTATTTACGGCTAACGACTTCCGTCTAGCACTTTTCAAAATATTAATGTATTTTGATGTCATGCGCTTATAAAGGAGGCCGCATGATTTTTTTGTACCCTGTCATCCTGTTTTCTGCACTTGCCGCCACGGCCGCGTTTGCACAGACGGCCTCCGACACCGTGTCTTTCGTCAACTTCGAGAACCGCGAACCCGGCGTTTACGGGAACGCGCTTGCCAAGGAAGACTTCAAGCGCAACGACTACGATAAAAGCTGGTGGTACGCCATGGACAAGAACAATGGCCAGAACTCGTTTATCGTCTATGACGGCGAGGAACACGGGAACGTACTGCAGCTCAAGTACCCCAAGGGTTGCGTGGGCCCCAACGACAACGATACGCCCGCATGTGCGGCGCAGATCATACAGCCGCTCGTGAAGGTGGCCGACACCATGTGGAGCGCCTACGACATATTCTTCGAGGACGGTTTCGAGTTCCAGCTGGGCGGCAAGCTCCCCGGACTTTGCGGAGGCAAGTGCTACACGGGTAACGCATTGCCCAGTACGGGCGACGGCTGGAGTGCCAGAATCATGTGGCGCAAGGACGGCAACGCCGTGCAGCTCATCTACTTCATGGGGCAAAAGTCCGAATACGGTGACGACTTCAAGTGGGACCTGAACGGCACCATACCGCAGAAACAGTTCACTACGGGCACATGGCACCGCATTGTGAACAAAGTAACAATGAATACGATAAGCACTCCCGGCGCCGGCGACAAGAACGGCCGCGTGCAGACATGGCTTGACGGGGAACTCGCACTGGACGTAGATACGCTCCGGCTCCGCGACTACGACACGGTGCACGTGGACAAGTTCTACCTCTCCACGTTCCACGGCGGGAGCAGCGCCGAGTGGGCGCCCACGCATGACTGCTTTATCCGCTACGACAACTTTACCGTATCGACGGATTCCATCGCCATCACGCTCGCCGCACCCGATAGCGCGGGCGGGCAAGAACCCGACAAGATAGCGCCCCGCGGGCAAAACAGAAATGCGGCTACACCCATAAAGGTGTACCGCATAGACGGGACGCTTGTCGGGCGGGAGATCCTGCCCGACGAAGCAGGCACGCAGAGCCTCAAGAACGGCAAGCGCGTGAAAGTCGTAAGGTAGATTACTTCTGCAGGTTCAGGCTGGCGTTTGCGGCGCCGTACAGGCTGATGCTGTAATCCTTGATGATGTACACCGGGATCTTGTTCAACAGCGGACGGATGTTCGGGTTGTAGTTCTTCTCGAAGTACTTCATGAACAGGTTGTCGCGCTCGAGCCAGCGCAGGTCCTTCTGCACCGTACCGCCGGCCAGGTAGAAACCGCCAAGAGGCAGGAACAGCGTGGCGGCATCGCTTGCGAAGCGGGCAAGCATCTTCACGAACAGGCGCATCATCTCGGCAGCGACCGGGTCGATATCGCTTGCGCGGCTGATGTACTTGGGGCGATCGTTCGGTTCGGTCTCTTCGATCTTCTTGAAGGCCTCGTTATCGGGAACGCCGCGGGTTTCCTTCCACCATTCGTACATGTTGCGCAGCCCCATTCCGGAGACAAGCGGTTCCACGCCGGGGACCGTACCGATCTTCTTTTCCATGTAGTCGTGGAATTCCTGGGAATCCTTGTCGAACGGAGCGAAGGTAGAGTGTCCGCCTTCCGAAGAAGCGGGGATGTATTTCTCGCCGTCGAAGGCAAGGAAGCCGACGCCCATGCCGGTACCCGGACCGATGACCGCCTTGGTCGCCTTCTGCGGGGCGGGCTGGCTGCCGTCGGTATGCGTGAGCTTGAAAATCTGCTTGGGGTCGTCCACGTCGAGGGTGGGGATGCCGTAACTGATGGCCATGAAGTCGTTGATGACAAGCGTCGGGATGCCGGTCGCAGCGGTGAGGGCATCGCCGTCCACGCTCCAGGGCAAGTTGGTCATGACGCACTTGTTGTTCGCCACCGGGCCCGCGGCACTGATGCACACGTGGCTGGGCTTGAGGTCGGCATTATTCTCCGCCGCAATCTTGAGAGTCTCGCGGATGGGGGCTTCGAGGCCGTCGATATCCTTGGAGGGGCACACCGTCTCGAGGATCAGCGTGAACTTGCCGTCCTTGTAGCCGACAAGGCCGAGATTCGTGTTGGTGCCGCCAATATCGCCCGCCAGGACAAGGCGGTCAAACTTTGCATCGGGATTAAGCCATTTGATTTCCATAAAAAACTCCGGTATTTGTACGTAATGAATATAGGAAAATTATTACAGAATTTGTGCAACCCCCAATCTTTCTATATTTTATATGGGATATTTTTAGGAGGATGAAAATGACACATTCCGCGTTTAGAGTTTTACCCTGCCTTGCCGCCCTGGCTTTTGCGGCATCTGTACTGGTAGGTTGCGGCGATGACGACTTTACCCCGATAGCAAGGCCAACCGCCGATCAAGGCGAGGATGACTACAGTTATTCCGACGACGATGACGTTTCCAGCAGTTCGCATGGGTCAAGCAGTTCACGATATTCATCGAGCTATAGTTCCTCGAGTTATTCGTCATCGAGTTACGAGTCGTCAAGGAAGGTTTACTACAATAGCACATGGTCCAGCGAAAGCCCCTCTAGCAGTTTCTCCGTAGATGCCAAGGAAGATTTCTTCAACCCGGACCTGACCTACGGCACCATGACCGACCCGCGCGACGGCAAGAAGTACAGGACTATAGAATTCAATGGCCAGACCTGGATGGCAGAGAACCTGAACTTCTCCGACTCCAGCATCGTCCCTCTCCTGGAAGGGCATAATACGTGCTACCATGAAAGAGAGAGCGAATGCAAACTCATGGGTCGCCTCTACAGCCGTGACGCCGCAATGAACAGTACAAAGTGCAGTTTTGGCTCCACCTGCAATCTGGGAACCGCCGCTATTCAGGGAATATGCCCCGACGGGTGGCACGTCATGACATACACAGAAGCCAGCGACCTAGTAGATTACGTAGGGTCAAGCAATGGTAAAAAAATAAAGTCGACCACAGGCTGGGGGCCAAGCGCGGCAGGGACAAACGACTACGGGCTCTCCTTTGTTGCACCGGGCTCCTGGGAAGCCGGAAACTTTGATTCAAAGGGTGGATACTCGCACACATGGGTTTACAATAGCGGTTATTCCACCCAATACTACCTGCTCATTCAAGACGGAACAGAGATATCGGTCAGCAGTTACTCGAGCAAGGAAGTCTATTTCCCTGTCCGCTGCATAAAGAACGAGTAGTTTTTAGTCATTGGTTGTTTTGGGATAAAGGAGAAAAAATGAGAAAAGTTGCTTTGGAGAAAAAGTTTATTGCCGCACTGCTTTTGGGGACGGCGTTCCTTGCGGGTTGCGGCGATGACGATGACTTTGCCCCAGTATCGAGGAACCGCGGCTACGATTACGCATTGAAAACCACAAAGGAATTTGCGGACTACCCCTGTAATGAGATGCGCGAAGGCCGCGAGGCCATCGTGGGGCGCGATAAGGATAGTTACTACTGCCAATTTGACTACCGAGACTCCGTGTATATCTGGGCAGGCTACGATGACACGCTCACGGCAACCGGCAAGGAGTTCGTGCGTGCAGGGAGCTCAAGCAGTTCCTACCGCTCATCAAGCAGCTACTCCAGTGGGGAATATTTTGATCCGGATGTCGATTATGGCCTTCTGAAAGACCCGCGTGACGGCAAGACGTACAAGACGGTAGTCGTGGATGGCCAACTCTGGATGGCGGAGAACCTGAACTATGCCGGCAACAACGTAGGAACAGCCGTCTGTTACAGCGATAACCTCAATAATTGCGACCAATATGGCCGCCTGTACAGCCGCGACGCGGCGATGGACGATTCACGGTGCAAATACCTGTCAGACTGCGACCTGGGTAACGGCCCCATTCAGGGAATCTGCCCCGACGGATGGCATATCCCGACCGTAGAGGAAATGGAAAACCTTGTAGATTTCATAGGCGACAATCTCTCGCGTTATAAGTCGACAGGATCAACCTGGAATTATGGCGGTGGTGTAGATACCTACGGGCTCTCCTTCTTGGGAGCGGGGAACTGGGATTCTGACGATGGCTTCGAGGACCTCCACAGGTACGAAGTGACATGGGCCTACTATCCGAATACATATCAGCATTACCTATTGCTTGGAGGACCTTCTGATATCGTATCCGTAGTGGATTATAAAGATTCCGAGTATTATAGCTCTGTCCGCTGCGTAAAAGGCTCAATAAGACCGGTCTCCTCGAGCAGTTCGTACAGTTCATCGAGCTACCGCTCGTCAAGCAGCTACTCTTCATCAAGCAGTAGCTACAGCGGCCCATGGTCTAGCGAGAGCCCTTCCAGCAGTTTCTCCATAAGCTCCAAGGAAGACCTGTTCAACCCAGACCTGACCTACGGTACCATGACCGACCCGCGCGACGGCAAGAAGTACAAGACCATAGAATTCAATGGCCAAATCTGGATGGCAGAAAACCTAAACTTCTCCGACTCCAGCATTGTCCCGCTCCTGGAAGGGCATAACACGTGCTACCACGAAAAGGAAAGCGAATGCGAGCTCTTTGGCCGACTCTACGACCGCGTCGCGGCAATGAACGACTCCGAATGCGATTTCAAGGAGGACTGCGAACTGGGCGATGGCCCGATACAGGGAATATGCCCAAGTGGATGGCACGTGCTGACCTATAACGAAGCCAGTTCCATGAAGGATTTCGTAGGTTCGAACTATGCGGAGAAAATAATGTCGGCCAAGGGCTGGGGTGCCTCCGTAGATGGTGAAAATACCTACGGGCTTTCCTTCATCGCTCCGGGAACACGTGATGGCGGCAACTACGATTCCAAGGGTGGTTTTGCCTATTACTGGATTTACACACCCTCTTACTACCAGAACTACCTCCACATCAACGGCGACAATGAAACAATATCGTTAAACACCTATAACAGCCAAAGGCTCTCCCTCCCCGTACGCTGCATAGCGGATACTCCTACAGCCACATCGTCGAGCAGTAGTTCTTCTAGTTCCGTGAGCAGTTCTTCAGCCAAGTCGTCGAGCAGTTCGTACTCAAGTTCATCCAGTGCAAGGTCATCGAGCAGCAGCGTTACGTTACAGCCTTACTCGAGTTCAGAACCCAGAAAATACACATACAAAGAAGCTACCGACGCCTATACCGTGACAGAACCCGAAACCAGAGACGGCTATTTTAACCCGAACATTGATTACGGCACAATGACTGACCCGCGTGACGGCAAGACTTACAGGACAGTCGAAGTCCTGGGCCGCACCTGGATGGCGGAAAACCTGAATTACGCCGGAAATACGGTCGGTAGAAGCGCCTGCTACAAGGACAGCAACGAGATGTGCGACCGATATGGGCGCACATATTCCAGAGCCGCCGCAATGAATGTTTCGACCTGCGCATATACTAACTATTGCGACCCCGGCGAAGAACCCGTCCAGGGAATATGCCCGAATGGATGGCACCTCCCAAGCACAAGTGAGGTATGGGAACTGGTGTTGCGCGAAAAAGGCAACGCGACACCGTTTATGTCGGCATACGGGTGGGTGGACGACCCCAATGCCATTCTCCCGGGCGAAAATACTTACGGGCTATCCTTCCTAGGAGCGGGACCCAAAGACAAGATCGGCCTATACGCATACATGTGGGTATCCCATTACGACGACAACCAGCATTATTTCATAGTCCAGGGTCAAGAAAATCACGTGCTCATTAACAACTATGGCGACTACGGAAATAGCGAAATCTACGCCTCCGTCCGCTGCATTAAGGATGAGTAGTTTTTAGGAGAAGGGTATGAAGAGCGTTGTTCTTGAAAAAAAGTTTATTGCCGCACTGCTCTTGGGAACGGCGTTCCTTACAGGTTGCGGTGATGATGACGACTTTACCCCGGTGGCAAGGAACCGCGGGTACGACTACGCATTAAAATCCACAAGTGAATTTGCGGACTACCCCTGCAACGACGTGCGCGAGGGCCGCGAGGCCGTCGTGGGGCGCGACAAGGAAAGTTACTACTGCCAGTTTGACTACCGCGACTCCGTGTATATCTGGGCGGGCTATGACGACACGCTCACGGCAACCGGCAAGGAGTTCGTGCGCTCGGATGCATCCAGCAGTTCCCGGGCATCAAGCAGTTCGCGGTCTTCCTCGAGCTACAGTTCATCCAGTTCCTCGAGCAGCTCATCATATTACAGGTCGTCAAGCAGCATCTCCATTTATGTACAAAACTATAGCAGTTCAAATGCCAGGGGAACGATCTACAAAGAAAAAGATGAGTATGTGGTAAAATGGCCTGAAAGCAAGGACGGATTCCTTAATCCCGAAATCGAATATGGCACGATGACGGACCCGCGTGACGGCAAGACGTACAAGACGGTCGAATTCCACGGACAGATATGGATGGCCGAAAACCTGAACTTTGCCGATTCCACAATTAACCCGCTCCTGAAGGAAGGCAAAAGCGTATGCTTCAAGAACGAGGAGAGCAACTGCGAACTCCTTGGGCGCCTGTATAGCCGAATGGCCGCAATGAACACTAGTTCATGCGACTACAAGATGTACTGCGATTTAGGTAGCGACCCCATTCAAGGCGTATGTCCATCCGGGTGGCATCTCCCGACAAGGCTGGAAATGGAAGACCTCGCCTATTTTAATGGTCGCTCCGCACAATGGCTGATGTCAACAAAATACGGGTGGGTCGACGACACAAACGCGGTACTCCCCGGGACAAATACCCATGGCCTATCGTTTGTAGGTTCAGGATACCTGTATGGCACATCATTCGAAGCTCATGGCCTATATGGATTCATGTGGCATTCGGGCCAAGACAACGAGCAGAACTACCTGGTAATCCAGGGCCAGCAAAACCACCTGCTGATTCACAAATACAACGCTCTGGAAGTGTACCTACCGGTCCGTTGCATAAAGGGCGATGGCATTCCGGTCTTTTCAAGTTCTTCCAGCGCGCTGTCATCAAGTTCCTCGAGCAACGTATCGTCAAGTTCTTCCAGCGTGCAGTCGTCAAGCTCCTCGCAGATTATGAAAAAAGTCAACCCCAGTCTAAAAGAAAAGGGGGAACAGTTCAACCCAAGCATTGATTACGGCACAATGACGGATCCGCGCGACGGCAAGACGTACAGAACCGTGAAAGTCGAGGGACAGACCTGGATGGCGGAAAACCTGAACTACGCCGGCAACGAAATAGGCAAATCCTATTGTTTTAATAACGACGAAGAATTATGCGAACTGTATGGCCGCTTTTATAGCCGTGACGCGGCGATGAACAGTTCGATATGCACGTTTGGCTCTACTTGCAGTTTGGGAAGCGACCCCATTCAGGGCGTCTGCCCCAGCGGATGGCATATCCCGTCATTTTTCGAGGCACTGGATTTGGTAGACCTTGTTGACAGCAACGCATCCCTACTGATGTCCGCAAAGGGATGGGGCATCGAGGATTCAATACATATAGATCCCGGATCAGATACATACGGTCTCTCCTTTGTGGGATCGGGAGCATACGACACCAAGTTCAATTTTTATGACCTCGACACACATGCATTTATGTGGCTCTATCAGCAATCCTATGAAATGTGCTACCTCCTCATAAGAGGAGAAGCGAACGAGGCGTACGTTAACATTTTCAAAGATTACGAAGCGAACTATCCTGTCCGCTGCATAAAGGACGAGTAGTCGTTTAGTCATTAATTGAGATTTTGGAAAAGAAAAAAATGAAGCGAATGGTTCTTGTAAAAAAGTTTATAGCCGCAATGCTTTTGGGAACGGCATTCCTCGCAGGTTGCGGCGATGACGACGACTTTGCACCGGTTTCGAGAAACCGCGGGTACGACTACGCATTAAAATCCACAAAGGAATTTGCGGACTACCCCTGTAATGAGATGCGCGAGGGCCGCGAGGCCGTCGTGGGGCGTGATAAGGAAAGTTACTACTGCCAGTTCGACTACCGAGACTCCGTGTATATCTGGGCAGGCTACGACGACACGCTTACGGCAACCGGCAAGGAGTTCACGCGCAAGGAAATTTCCAGCAGTTCACAGGGGTCAAGCAGTTCAGACGACGATGATTACTCTAGCAGTTCCTATAGTTCGTCTAGCTATCGCTCGTCGAGCAGCTATTCTTCGAGTTACAGTTCCTCGAGCTATCGCTCGTCGAGCAGTTACACCTGGGTAGACCCGTTTAATCCGGATACCGATTACGGTTCCATGACAGACCCGCGTGACGGCAAAACGTACAAGACCGTCGTCGTGAATGGCCAACTCTGGATGGCGGAGAACCTGAACTATGCCGGCAACAACGTAGGAACGGCCGTCTGCTACGACGATGACGATTTTCGTTGTGAACAGTACGGACGCCTATACAGCCGTGACGCGGCGATGGACGATTCACGATGCGAATACCAATCGAGCTGCGACCTGGGTAGCGACCCCATTCAGGGAATCTGTCCCGACGGATGGCATATCCCGACCGTGGAGGAAATGAACGATCTTGTAGATTTCGTAGGCACCTATGCATCGCGTTATAAGTCGAAGGAATCAAACTGGCGTTATGACGATGGAACAGATACCTACGGGCTCTCCTTCTTGGGATCGGGGAACTGGGATTCTAAAGACGGTTTCGAGGACATCTACAAGTACGAGGTGACATGGGCATACTATCCGGATACATATCAGCATTACCTATTGGTGGGAGGATCTGACGGTACCGTATCCATAATTAGTTATAAGAATACCGAGTATTTTAGCTCCGTCCGCTGCATCAGCGATGAAGCACCGGTTTATTATAGTTCATCAGCAAGGTCAAGCAGCAGCTACTCTTCATCAAGCAGTAGTTACAGCGGCCCATGGTCCAGCGAAAACCCATCCAGCAGTTTCTCCATAGATTCCAAGGAAGACCTGTTCAACCCGAACCTGACCTACGGTACCATGAAAGACCCACGTGACGGCAAGGAGTACAAGACCATAGAATTCAATGGACAGACCTGGATGGCGGAAAACCTGAACTTCTCTGACTCAAGCATTGTACCGCTCCTGGAAGGGCACAACACGTGCTACCACGAAATAGAGAGCGAATGCGAACTCTTTGGCCGACTCTACGACCGCATTGCAGCAATGAACGACTCCCGATGCGATTTCAAGGAGGACTGCGACTTGGGTGACGGCCCGATACAGGGAATATGCCCCGACGGATGGCACGTGCTCACATATGATGAAGCCAATTCCATGATAAGTTACGTAGGCGCAAACAACTATGCGAGAAGAATAATATCGGCCAAGGGCTGGGGCGAATCTGTAAATGGAGACAATACCTACGGACTATCCTTCATTGCTCCGGGAACACGCGATGGCAATAACTACGATTCCAAGGGTGGTTTGGCTTATTACTGGGTTTATAGAGCTTCTATCGACCAAAACTACCTCTTCATCCACGGCACCAATGAGACAATAGCGACGAATGACTATAATAACCAGAGACTCTCCCTCCCCGTCCGCTGCATAAAGGACGAATAGTTTTAAGGAGAAGAAATGAAAACGTGTCCGAAATCCATACGTTTTAGCATTGCCGTGTCGGCGCTTCTCTCTGCGCTACTTCTCGCAAGTTGTGGTGATGACAACTTTACCCCGATAGCAAGGCCAAGCGCCGATCAGGACGAGGAACTCTCCAGCAGTTCACGTGGGTCGAGCAGTTCTGAAGATGAGGACATCTCCAGCAGTTCGCGATCTTCATCAAGTTATTCATCATCAAGCTACAGCTCATCTAGCAGCATCTCTTCGTCGTCAAGCAGTTCTTCATCGAGTTATCGGGCGAATACTTCATCGTCCTGGTACAATCACAATTTATCGAGTTCCGCAACAAGAGAAAAGACTTATGAATACTGTGACGACTATTCGGTGAATTGGCCCGATACCAAGGACGACATATTTAACCCGAACATTGAGTACGGCACAATGACCGACCCGCGCGACGGCAAGACCTACAGGACAGTGGAAGTCCTAGGCCAAATCTGGATGGCGGAAAACCTGAACTTTGCAGACTCGGCCAACTTCCCGCTCTTGAAGGGCAACACCTTCTGTTATGAGGACGACGAGGAAAAGTGCAATATCCTTGGCCGTTTGTACAAGAGGCAAGCAGCAATGTATACCGAAAAATGCTACAACGATGCTGACAGTTTCTGTAACACCGGTGATGAACCCGTCCAGGGAATCTGCCCGGATGGATGGCACCTCCCCAGCGCGGAAGATGTATGGGAACTGATTGATCTCGAGAAGGGTGACGCAAGGGCATTCATGTCAGCATACGGATGGATAAGTGGCGAAGAAGCCGTCCTCCCGGGAGAAAATACCTACGGTCTCTCCTTTGTAGGGAATTATTTCAAGACCTTATCCAAATGCGGAACGATGAGCGGGCTTGGCATGTATGCAATTATGTGGGTGTCCAATTACGGTTTATACCATCACTATATGGTAATCCAAGGCCAGGAAAATCACATAATTCTCCTGGAGTATGAAACCGGTTCCTTAGAAAGGGGCGTCCGCTGCATTAAGGACGAATAAAGGTCCAGCAAATTAGTTCTTCTCGAATTCCAGGATGTCGGCCTGCACGGTGACATCGTCGGGGAAGTACTTCTGCGCGACACGCAGCAGGCGGAGCGCTTCGTCATCGCGCTTCTGGGCATGGGCATCGTAGGCCATGTTCTTGAAGCCGAACACGGATTCCGCATTGCCCTGTTTTGCCGCAAGCTCGTAGGCAGATTCGGCGCGGTCGTAGAACTTCGCGTCGTAGGCGAGGTTCCCGAGGAATATGGCCGCATCGCTGAAATCCGGTTTGATTTGTACCAGGTTGTTGAGCACGTCCATCGCGACAAAGGGCTTCTCGTCCTCGGCGAGAACGTCTGCTAGTTTGTACATAGTAGCGGCGTCATCGGGGCGAACGCCCAGCGCCTCGCGGTATGCACCCGCGCTTTCCTCAAACTGCTTGTTCAGGCGGTACACGTCACCAAGATACACGAGAAAGTCAACCTCCTCGGGGTGGGCGGCGTAGCCCTCGCGGATAACGGCTACGGCGCGCTCGAAATCGTTCAGCGCGATGTTCGCCTCCGAAAGCTGATAGACGATGCTTATGTCTTCCTTGTCAAACTGGTACGCCTTCTCGATGGCACGTAGCGCGCCGACCCCGTCGCCCACTTTACTGTAGGCTTCGCCGAGGTAAAGCCAGCCGGAAACGTTTTCCGGCTCCAGTTTCAACGCCCTGTGGTACGCCGCCACGCATTCGGGGTACTGCCGCAGCCTAAAGTACACGCTCGCCATGTTGAAAAGCGCCGGGGAGAATGTCCCGTTCGAGAAGTCGACCGCCTTGCGGTACGTGGCGGCGGCATTCGGCAGGTCGTTCACCTGGTAGTAACTGTTCGCGATGTTGAAACTGGTGGCGACGGGGTCCGCGCCTCGGGATTCCGCCTTGCGGTAAAGCGTGATGGCCTGCTTGAATTTGCCATCGCGGTAGAGGGCGTTCGCGCGTTCCATCAGGTCGTACGCGGATTGCGCCGCGAAGGACGGAATCGCGATAAACGCGACAAATAGGGCGCAGCGGGCAACAAGACTACGGGAGTTGCAGGCAGCAAGATGCCCGCGCAGGCCGCGCTTCAATTCATAACAATTATTTATCAATTTGCCCAAATTCATAACCCGTTAGTCCCTAAACTTCACTTCGAAAGGCTGTTCCATTCCGCAGAACGAAACCGCCTTCCCTGCCTTTTCTGCAGGTGCGAACGTCATGCGCGATAGCGCATCCTTCCCCGCCTGAGCAAGCCCCGTACCTGCCGGAGTCTCTTCCAGCACCTTGATATCGTACACACGCCCGCTCGCATCTACGCAAAAACTGAGGCGCAGCATCGCATCGATTTCGCGGTCACGGATCTGCGGGGGCACCTGGAAATTCGGGAACGCCCTGCTTTCGGGCTTCTTGTCCACATCACCCTTCTCCACGGAGAGGGCGCCACCCCGGAAATCGGCCACCATCTCTTCGCTCACGGCGGCGCCTGCCGTACCCGACGCGGTCCCGAGATTCATCGCGAAACGCGGACCCGCCTTGGGCGAACGCGAATTGGACTTCTGGCGATTCGGCTTGCGGGCAGGCTTCTTCTTCTCCACCTTCTTCTCTACTTCCTCCACCTTCTTCACGGCGATTTCGGTCTTATTGTACTTCTTCTCGTGGAATACCTTTCCCGTCAAGAAGAGGTTCGCCATCGTCACGGAAAACACGAGGAGCAAACTCGCGAGGATTGCCGCGAGCAGGATGCCCAAACGCTTGAAGACCTTCTTTATGTAAATCCAGACAATCATTCGGATGGCTTACTCCGCCTGTGCCGCGATGGAGACCTTCTTCACTCCGGCCAGGTTGCACATGTCGATAACCTGCACGAGCACACCCGTCTCGGCACCCTTATCCGCAATCACGACGGCTTCCCTGTCGGGCGCCTTCGCGAGCGACTGCTTCAAAATATCCTGCAGGCTCGCCAGGTCCACCTGGCGCTCGTTCATATGGATTGTCCCTTCGCGCGTAATCGCAATCAAAAGGTTCTCCTTCTCGAGCTGGCTTGCGGACTGCGCCTGCGGCTTGGTCACATCCACGCCCGTCTCGCGGGTAAACGAAGACGTCACCACAAAAAAGATGAGCAAGATGAACACGATGTCCATCAGCGGGCCCATCTCGATGCCCATATCCTTCTGCTTTCTTCTCGGCAAGTTGAAATCCATTATGCCGTCTCCACAAAATAATTCTCAATAACAGTTGCGCCAAGTTCCAGGTTCTGCCGCAAGATATCGACACGTTCATCCAGGCGCTGCTTCAGGAGCGTGAGCGGGAATGCCACAAGCAGGCCGCTCTGCGTCGAGATTAGCGCTTCCGAAATGCCGTCGGCCATGAGCACCGGGTTCTGGTTGCCATACAGCGTAATCACCTCGAAGGTGGATACCATTCCCGTCACCGTGCCGAGCAGGCCTAGCAGGGGTGCCGCAGACGCCATCACCGATACGATGTGGTTCCCACGCTCCATGTAGCGCACCGTCTTCATCATGCGCACCTGCATGTAGTCGCGATACCCTTCCGGGTTCTCCTGCGCCAAACAAATGGCATCGCGGAGTTCCCTTGCAAGCAACCCGCCACGCTTGCGCAGGCGCTTCAGGGCCATATCGATACCGGCAGGCGACAGCTTGTTCAACTTATCGCGTTCGCCGCCGTTCAGGTCGCGGTGCATGCGCTTGACCACCTTGTGGATGTCGGCACGAAAGAAATCCTTCCCGATGCGCAGCCAACTGGAGAACAGGTAGTAGAACCCGATGACACCCGCAATCAGAATCGGGAGCATCACCACGCCACCGGCATGGTACGTGTTCTCGAGCGACTCGATGAGTATGTAGTGGGTGTTGGACATGACGCGGAGCTACTCTTTCTTCCCGAAAATCCTGTTCAAGAGTGCGGTGCTCTGCACGTACATCTCGCTCGTGACCTTCTCGATCTTCTCGCTCAAGAGCCCGTGCAAGACCATCACGGGAATCGCAATCACGAGGCCCGTTTCCGTCGTTACGAGAGCCTCCGAAATGCCACCCGCAAGCACGCGAGCATCGTTCGTGCCCACCTCGGTAATCACCGTGAAGAGCGTAATGATACCCGTAACCGTACCGAGCAGGCCGAGCAGCGGGGCAATCGAGCCCATCGCGGCAAGGAGCCCCATGCGGCGTTCCAGTTTCGGCTGCTCGCGGAGTAGGGCCTCCTGCAGGGCGCGTTCCGCATCTTCACGCGTATCGCGGGCACGGTTCAGCACCGCAAACAGCACCATCGAAAGGCTCGTCTCCTTCTTGAGGCAGAGTCCGGCTGCATCCTCGTAGCGGTTCTCCTTCACGAGGGCGTTCAACTTCTTGTTGAACCTGCGGCTCAGATGCCCGCGGTAGCTGAGCACCAGAAAGCGTTCCAGGCAGAGCAACAGCGCGAATATCGCCACCAGCATGAGCGGGTACATCACGATACCGCCCTTCTTGAAGAACGCCTGGAATTCTTCCCTCCATGTGAGTTCCTTCGTATCGGTAATCGCGTTCTTGATGGCCTTGTTCTGCAATACGTCCAGCGGGATCGTGACCACCGCGACCTTCGCGGCAGTCGGAGCCTGCGCTGCACCTGCGGAATCTGCAACCTGCGCGGAATCGCCCGCAGCAGATGCTGCTGTCGCGCTACCTGCCTGCACCACGGCCTGCTTGATATTGCCGGCCATCTCCGGCGGGAGCGTCGCGTTCCATTCGAATATCTTGCCCTGCAATGCACCCGAGCGGAGCAGTGCCTGCACCTCGCCGTTATCCTGCGCGACCTCGCCCAGGAAAACCGTACCCAGGCGCAAGCGGTTCACGTTCACGTCGGGGCGGTTGCCCACCTGCGAAATCTCGCGGCCATAGAACTGCGTGTAGGTCAGTTCGTGACGGAGCAGCAGGTCGTCCAAGAATCCCTGCACCGCACCGACCGTATTCGGCACCTTCTTCTCGGCATCCTCGGAAGCCTGCTTCAGGCGAATCAGGCGCCCGTTCATGCCCACCGGGTAATCGCCCATCACATCGCCAAGCGCCTTGTCAATCGAGAGCTTCACCTGCGTGTTGAGCGCATCGTATGCCGATTCATCGGCCTGCGCCTTCTCCTCGGCATCGCCCGTCATGCTCTTGCTCGCCATGACTTCCTCGTTCACGCGGCCAAGATCCGTCGAGAGCTTGGAATAGCGTGCATCGAGTTCGCGAGACGCGGCCTGGTGTTCCTCGGTCAACTGCGATTCGGCATAGCGCTTGCGCCAGTGTTCCGCTTCGAGTTTCTCAAGCGAATCCGCCTTCTGCAAGCGGATGCGGGTAAGCGTTTCTACCTCGCGCTGCAAGCTGCGCACCTCTTCCATCTGCAGGGAATCCTTGATGCGTGCCTGGTCCTCGGCGTTAGACTTCTTTTCGCCCGAAGACCACGGCCAAGCAAACGCAGAAGATGCAAGGAGCAAAACGGCTATTATCTTCTTCATCTTTCACCTCCCACGATAGAGAGGCTTACAGGCAACTTCACCACCTGGGGCGGCTTCTTCGCCTGCTTCACATCAAGCGCGAGCTTCACCGCCGCACGCTCTTCCAGGTTCAGGTCCTCGTTCCATTCGTAAACGACCTTGCCACCGTCCACCTTGCGCACCAGCGAACCGAAAACCGTACCATTGTCATCGCTGTAGACCATCCACTGGTTCCCGATTCGCAGAATCGCGGCGTTGATGACCTCACCGTTCTTGCGGGTGAGCGGGCTGTTGATAATCGCCACCTCGTCGCCGAACTTCGTCTCTTCGGCAATGAGCGACTTGAGGCGCGAAAAGCCCTCCTCCTCGCTCGCATTCCCGCTCTCGATATCGCGGGTAAGGGACTTCGCGCGGTCAAGCCTGCTCTCGAGTTCCCAGGGGACCGTCTGTGCAATCTGGCTTTCGAGGCGCTTGCTGATGCCCGCAAGTTCGGCACGCAGGGCCTTACGCTTTGCGGCCACGTTGTCGGTACGGTTCTTCGCACGCGCCTGCTTGTTCCGTTCCGCCTGCAGGTCGCCCGCCACAGCCTTGATCTTGTTGTTCAGGCTATCGATTTCGGCACGACGACGTTCCGAATCGGCCTTGTAGCGCTGCTGCAGAGTCTTGTAACGGGAATCATCCGCCTTAAGCATCGAGTCGGTCGAGGCAATCTGGCGGTTCAGTTTCTGGATTTCGGAATTCAGCTTTTCCTTTTCGAGCTTGAGGTCACGAATCTCGGACTCGCGGTCAGCAAGGGCCGGGCCAGAAACAAGCAGCACCAGCAGCACGAAAGGCAATATTTTTAGTCTTTTCATATTACTAAAACACCTGAGCACGTAAAAAATGTCACTACAATCAAAAAAAACAATAAATAGGGCTATTTTTTGCCAGAATTTAGCCGGAAAGCCACGCAGGCGATGTCTACGGCACGGGGCAGGCTCATCTCGCGGCTCATGCCCTGCGGCAGGTTCCTAAACCCGACATTGCAAATCGTATCGCAGAGTTTCTGCGCCGCACCCGCGATAGAATCGGCAGGTGTGTCGCCATCGGCATTGCTCGCCGCATTCTGGAGCATGTTCAAAAGCATGAACCCAGCACCCAGCCGTTGCTGCTTATCCACAAGGGTCACGAGGCGCGAGGTATCGGCAACAAGGAACCCAATTTGCAACAAGGTATCGCCGGCAAGCTTCACCTTCACCTGGCGCTCCACGGCAGATGCAGGCCGCACAGACTTCTGCAGGGGCTGCATGTAGGCTGCGAAGGGTCGCGCATTTACTGTGAATCCTATCAGGCCTTCGGCCTTCCAGGATGACACAGTGGACTTTGCACATTCCGCCCTGTAGTTCGCCATCACAATTATGTTGTCCGCAATATCAAGATAGTCACCGCAGGCACCCGCGACAAGCACAAAGTTCATGCCCGCTGAGGCAAGTTCACGAATGCGGTCGGTCAGCGGGATAAGCGGTTCGCGCTCGTCGCCCAGCAACTTGCGCACGCGCACGTCACGAATCAAGAAGTTCACCGCAGAGGAATCCTCGTCAATGAAGAACGTGCGGGCACCCGCCTCCATCGCCTCGAGCAGGTTCGCCGCCTCGCTCGTAGAACCCGAGGCCGAGAGCGTGTTGAAATCCTTCGTGCTTATGCCACCAGGCAAGTCGCGCACGAACATCGAGAGATCGGTTCCGCGTACGCTGCGCCCGTCCTCCACACCCACACGGAGCGCCGTCGCATCCACAACTATACCTTCGCGCCCGTCGCCCGGAACATGCGGGTACACCGCACGGGTCAGCGCCTGCAGTAGCGTCGACTTCCCGTGGAATGCGCCACCGGTAATTACCGTAATCCCCTTCGGGATTCCCATGCCGCGGATCTCGCGCCCGCAAACATTCAACGTCACCGCAAGTTCATCGGGGGCAACAAACGGTACCGCCCCTTCAAGCGGTAGTTCGCTCAGGCCCGATGCCCGCGGCAGCACCGCCCCATCAGGCACAAACGCGCACAACCCGCGCCCTTCCAGTTCCGCAAGTATCTCCTTGCGTTCGGCAAGCACGCGGTAATGCTCCTGCATCGCGGGCTCGTCGCCCTTATTATAATAGAGCCCCGCCGATACCAGGTCGGGCATGACCATCGTCAAAATCTCGGCGGCAAGTTCCGCCTGTATCTTGCGACCCTCGCCCGGGAGCCTCACCTGCAGGCATGCGCGGATCTCGCCGTTATCAATCCACAGGCTGTTCCGCACCAGCATCTCGGGTCCAGCCGTATCAAAAATCACGGCGGCATCCTTCCCGGGGTACTTCTCCTGCACCAACCGCCCGAGCTTGCGGTACAGGTAGTCGCTCAATGCAAGCCTGCGCTCGAAACCCGAACCCCACTCCGGCGCATAGCCGAGTGTAGCAAGTTTTGCACGCAGCAGCACGCGCGAGGCGGGCGCAAACGGGTCCCCCTGCACATGGATAAACTCCAGGATAAAGTCTCCAAAATCCCACGTCCTTTCGGCGAGGGACTTGTACAGGCCATAGGGCTTTCCATCGAGGATTCGTATCTTCTGGTACAGCGCTTTCATATAAAATCGGGTTTCAGGGGCCGCTTTAAAAGAATTTTACCTACAAAATATTAAAAAAGTGAGCCACATCATGGAAAACTTTATATTTTAGGGTAAAACGCAAATAGGAGTAAAAACATGAAAAAGCTCTACATTTTCGCCCTTATGGTGGCGTTCCTCATGACTGCGGCTGTCGCCGACGATGATCCACCTCCGCGCGGCAAGGCTGCAACCGTCACCATCATCACCAACCCGCCCAACAGCGACGTGTACCTGGGTAACGAACTCCTGGGCAAGAGCCCCATCGAGAACATGCAGGTCAAGTCGGGCCGCCAGACGCTTATCGTCATCGACCAGGGCTACGAACTGGTGAACCAGCGCGTGAACGTGTGGCCGGGCAACGACAAGCGTAACACCTTCGACTACGGTACCAAGATCCCGAAGGGCCACATCGAAGTGACCACCATCCCGGGCAAGTGCCTCATCTACGTCGACGGTGAAAACTCCGACAAGACCGACGGTGCAGCACTCACCATCCACAACCTCGACGCAGGCGACCACCTGGTTCGTGCAGAATGCTCCAACCGCAAGTCCGCCGAAATGCTCGTGACCGTGAAGGGCGAAGAAACCGTCAAGATTACCCTCGACGCCACTGCCGGCAAGAAGAAAAAGAAGTAATCTCTCGGTTAAGCATTATAAGTAAAGGACGCCATCCGGCGCCCTTTCTTTTTTTTCAACAGCACCGCTAGGTGCCCACGAAAATAACCCACTGACCTAAACGTTGTTATATGAACGGAGTGGGTTATTGAGTGTCAGGAGGGTCTTAGGGAGGGCGTGAGCCCTCCCTTGTCTCATTTACAAACCTTGTCGAATTCCTTGACCTTGAGCTTGCCGATGGCCTTCGTTACCGCCTCGGCCTCGGTCTTGCCCACGCCCTTCGACGACTTGCTAAAGCTCACCTTGTCGCCCAAGACAGACACCGCCACGTCAAAGGAAAGCAGCTGGTTGAGCGAGCCCTTGGGCGTCGCCTTCACCTCGGCCTTGATCAGCGGGTCCTTCGCGTTGTTGCCCACGAGCACCGCGTGCTTCGCCATCTGGTCGGCAAGAGCCTTGCAGCCTTCGGCACTTCCTGCGCAGTCAAACCGCACGCTGCACGAGGCCTGCTTCACTTCGTAAGGTATCACGAAGCCCTTCTCAAGGCGAGCCGCCTTCAAAATCTCTTTCGGGAGGTCGGGCACGAACGATATGGCGAGCGTGCCTGCGCCAAAGTTCACGTTCGGGATGGTAAACACGGCGGCTCCGTTATCCTGCGTGCGGCGGGAATCAAGCTTTTTGCCGTCCTGCACCGCCTTGAGCGGGAAGTCTGTCACCGCGCCGTTAGCATCCAGCACCGTCACCATAAAGTTCTCGATAACGTCCTTCTCGAGCACGAGCTTTTCGGGCACGGTCTTTACCTGCAGGTTACCGAGCCTCGATGCGATATCGGCACGCAAGCCCGGAAGGTTGTGCTTCAGGTTGAAGGATTCGTTAAGCGTGAACACCTGCGCGAGTTCGCGCTTCAGGGCGTTATACGGGTCGATAAGCGCCTCTGCGGCAGTGAGCATGCGGATAGCCTCGTCATAACGCGAAGCCTCCAGCGCGGCACGGCCGTCGGCCTCGTACTTCGCAAGCTTCTCTTTCGCGGTAGCCATCTGCAGGCGGATGTTGTTGGTCATCTCGTCCACATCGAGCGTCGCGGTGGCACGGAACTTCTTGCCGTCCTTCGGGAGCGGCTGCACCTTCACCCACTTGAGGTCGACATTAGTCTTTACGTTCTTGTTCGAGGTGTAGGTCTGCGAAATCTTTTCCTTCCCGCCCGCGGAAACATCCTCGGTACGGAGCTTATCGTCGGTCACGACCGTCGAGGATACCTGCTTGGCAACGCCCGCAATGGCCGTGTTGTTCGCCTGTTCCTGCGAAACCTCCGAAGAAGCGGTGTACGTGATTACCTTGCCCGCAAACGCGGCTACAGAAAGGGAAAGCAGCAAAAAGGCAAACTTCTTGATGTTCATACTACTTGAGTTCGATCAGGATCAGTTTCTTGGTAATGTTTATCTTGCGCACAGTCACGGAGCCCTTGAGCCCGCGACGGATGTAGCTGTAGACTTCCTGGGAGTCGCTGAACTTGTCCATGTCGGCAAACACGGTCATGTCGATCGTCTTTGCAGTCTGCACGTTCGTGTTCACGCGCTTGAAAGCCTTCTTCGCGAGCATGTTCACGTCATCCTGGATATCTTCCACGCGCTGCTCGTCAAAGTCGCCCTGCAACTTCATTATTACCTTGTACTGAACGCCATTCTTGCGGTCCACTTCCCAGTAGCCCTTGATTTTCTTCTCGAGACCCGGCATGGCACGGTTCGCAGCATCGAACACCGCCTGCGCAATGTCGCCCCTGCTCTGCCCGTTTGCGGCAGCCTGGCTCGTCTGGCTACCCAGCAAGCGCGCAGTAGCGGCCTCGTAGGCGCTCAGTTCAATGAGTACAATGCCACCCTCGATGGAGGCGGAGAACTTGATGTAGATATCGGCACTCAGGGCGAGGCTTGCGAGGTACGAAAGGTCCTCTTCCGTCTCGGCGATATCCTGCTGCATCTGGATGACCTCGCCAAGGGTCTCCTCGCCGGCAAGCGACTTCACCTCGTACTGACGCTGGGTCAGGTATCCGTTGATGGCCTCGATGGCCATACGGTTGTTGGGGTTGCTGTGGAAAGCCTGCAGGTCGCTCATGCCCTTCGCCTTCTGGGCGGGCACAACGACAATCGTGGGCAACGGCTGGTTACCCGCAACTGCGGACTGCATCTGTCGGGGAGCGGGCGCCTGCCTGGCAGGTGCCTGCGACTCGTAGGCCGGCTTCTTCGCGGGCCTTGCCTCGTCGGCATCAAGTTCGTCGAACGCCTTGGCAGAACGGCGGCGAGTATCGGCATCGTTTGCCGCAAAGGAGAGGCTCGCCATGAGTCCTATAAGGGCGATCAGTGTTATCAGTTTGCGCATATTTCTCCTCTTGAAAAGAAAATCGCAAGGGAACCTCGGGAGGCCCCTTAAAACTTACATAATATATACTTTTTTTCAGGGGTATATACAATTTTGTTTACATTGTCTGGATAAATAAGCCATAATTCCGGATAAAATGCGTGATAATATCACAAAAAAGCCGTTTTTGGCACATTTTCGCACCGGGGCGCGCCCCATTTTCAAAAATTTTATCTAGTTTCAAGTCTAGAAGTTTTCCTAGGAGCATTTATGAACGCTAAAATCCTACTCGCAGCAGGTGCCCTGCTCGCCTCGCAGTCGTTCGCCATCATCGGTATCGGCGCGCACTACACCCCCAATTTCGGGACGAAGATGACCGGTTTCTCGGCCACACCAGACAGGTTTAAGAACAGCGTCGACGTTTCCGGTGCGAACGAAGTCAAGCTGTGGCACGGCGGATTCGACGAGATGATGCACGGTTTCGGTTTCAAGGTGTGGGTGGATATCCTCCCCATCATCGACATCGAAGCGACTCTCAACATCCAGTTCGGTTCTTACGACGCATCGCTCTTCGTGATCAAGGACCCGACCGCAGTCCTCACGGGTGTTGCCGGTGGCGACATCAGCGCCTACGACCAGATTGACCTCGAGATTGAACTGGGCGGCACCCCGTTCGGCAAGGCTAACCCGAAGTTCGTCCAGATGAACGGTGACCTCTCCATTACCTACCCCATCACGTTCATCCCCATCATCCGCCCCTACATCGGCGGCGGCCTTACCTACTACATGAACACGTTCATCCTGAACCAGTCCTTCACCTACAGGGTCGTGGGCGGTACCTACAACGTGGTTAAGGCCGAACTCGAAGCCGAAATGCAGAACGCCATCGACGGCGTGATGAGCAACCCGGCCGCAGCGCTCGACCCCAATTCCATCGCGCTGCCCGACCAGAACGCCATGGCCCAGAGGCTCTCTGACGCAATGGTCCAGAACCTGCAGGATGCAGCCCTCGAGGAAGGCCTCAAGACCAGCATCGGCGGTCACGTTCTTGTCGGCCTCCGCGCCAAGCTCCCGATTATCCCGATTGCCGCATACGCCAACTTCAAGTACTACTTCGGCGGCGACTTCCCGGAAGAAATCAGCCCGGGGCGCATGGCTGCTGAAGTCGGTGTCGGTCTCGCAATTTAAACTAAAGTACCCCATAGGAGTTTAAGGGAAACAAAATGGCTAACAATACTAGCAACACTAGCATTCTTATTGTCGAAGATGAACTTGCAATTGCCGAAAGCCTCGTAGACCTCTGCGAGCTCAACGGATACCACGTAAAGCATGTTGCCGATGGCGAGAGCGGCCTTACCGAGGCCCTCACCGGACAGTACGGGCTGGTGCTCCTCGATGTGATGCTCCCGGGCATGAACGGCTTTGAAGTCTGCGACAAGATCCGTGAAAAGGACAGAAGCCTCCCTATCATTATCCTTTCTGCAAAGAACACCGACGAGGACATCATCAACGGCCTCAAGTTCGGTGCCGACGACTACATCCCGAAGCCGTTCTCCACCCCGATGCTGCTCGCACGCATCGAGGCAGTGCTCCGCCGTAGCCGCCAGTCCATGGAAAACGAAGGCAAGCTGGTTGCCGGCAACCTCCGCGTGAACTTCCGCGAATACGCTGGTACGCGCGGCAAGGAAGAACTCGCGTTCACCCGCAAGGAAATCGAAATCCTCGAATACCTGTGGAACAACCGTGACCATGCGGTTCCGCGTTCCGAACTGCTCCGCGAAGTCTGGGGCTACGAAAACGCAGAATCCGTGGATACCCGCACCGTCGATATCCACATCACCAAGTTGCGCAAGAAAATCGAGGACGATCCTTCCCATCCGAAGCTCTTGGTCACGTTCCGTGGCGAAGGCTACCAGATGCGTTCTACACCTGAATGCTCAAAAACCGTCTAAAAAAGCGCCTAATAGTCATCTATTCAGCCATCTTCGCCGTGATTGCCCTCCCGGTGGCGGGGCTGCTTTACGATTCGTACCTGCACATGCAGGACGAGTCGAAGGCGGAATGGGCCATGCACGCGGCACAGGTGCTGAAGATGGCGGATAACCGCATCAAGGACGACCTCGCGATCGAGAACAAGCGTTCCTTCATGGAGTACCGCTTCATCAAGGTCGCAAAGACAATCTCTGCAGGCGAACAGCCTACCTACTCTGACCTAGCACTCAACTTCCCGGTTACATCGTGCAATAGCGATTCCAGCAAGCTGGACTACTGCAGCCAGTACGCCGGGCTTATCGGGCATTTCCAGATCGACCCCGACGGCGTGTTCAGCACTCCCTACCTGCCGGCAGGCGCGCTCGGGCAGGTGCAACTCGAGAACAAGGAAGTCCGCGAATCGTTCCAGAACCAACTCAAGTTCATCGTGCGCGACATGGGCATCAAGAACAAGGGAACGGTCGCCACGCAGGATACCTCCAAGGGTTCCGAGAACTACAACGCACTCGACCAGCTCGCCAACGAAGTGGACCTTTCCAAGAGCAAGAACCGCAAGAAACGCCTGCGCGTGGAACGCACCTCCGAGCAGGAACAGTTCGCGTTCAACGTGGAATCCGCCAAAATGGACACCTCGGGCCTGTACAGGATATTCCCGTACGTGGGCACGATGGACATCGCTATCGAATCGTTCCAGGCAGAACTGAACCGCCAGTACATCGTGTTCTACAGGAACGTGCTGCGCGGCGAGGAGAACTTTGTGCAGGGGTTCGTCGTAGACCTGCGCGAATACCTGAAGAGCATCGTGGAACTGGAAATTGGCGACTACACAAACGAGGACAACCACCTCGCCCTGAAGTTTACCTACAAAGGCGACCTCATCTCGTTCGGCATAGACACGCGGAACACCATCAAGGTGTTCGAGGAAAACCTCGCCGAGCCGCTGAACGCGATAACCATGAGCATGTACGTGGACGAATCCGTGCAGGAATCCGGCAACGGCCAGTTTATCAGCAACGGGCAGCTGCTGTTCCTTATCGGCAGCATCATGTTCATACTCCTGGGTGGCGGCCTCATTTCCATTTACCGGCTTACGCAAAGCCAGCTCGACCTAGCCCAGAAGCGCCAGGACTTTATATCGGCGGTGAGTCACGAACTCAAGACCCCGCTCACCACCATCAAGATGCGCGCCGAGATATTACAGACAAGTTATCAGAAGATGGACGATGCCAAGCGCAAGCGCAGTTTTGACCAGATTGCAAGCGAGAGTGACCGCCTTACGCGCCTTATCCAGAACGTGCTCGACCTCTCGAAAATCGACGGCAACCGCTGGGTGGCAAACATCAAGAAGGACTGGCCGAAGGCCGTGCTCGACGACTTCGTGACCATGTACACCAAGAACATCGAGGACCACGGCTTTTCGCTTACCGTATCTTGCGACTCGGACATCGACCGCGTGCAGCTGATGATGGACCGTGACGCCGTGATGCAGATCCTCACGAACCTCGTGGACAACTCGCTCAAGTTCTCGAAGAACGCCGACTACAAGATGATCATCATCGAGATGAAAACGGAAGGCGACCACGTGTACCTTGCCGTGCGCGACTACGGCCCGGGCATTCCGCCCTCCGAGATGAAGAAGGTGTTCCAGGAATTCTACCGCGTAGAAAACGAGATGACCCGTACCACCAAGGGTACCGGCATCGGGCTTTCGATGGTGAAGAAGCTCTGCGCACTCTCGAACATGAAAATCGAAATCGAGAACGCGAACCCCGGTTTGCGCACGAAAATCCATTTCCCGCCCATGGTCTAATAGGCGGAACCTCCGTATTTTTAGTATTTTAGGTGACGCGGAACAACACCGCGCCGCTTTGAAGGATATGGATTATGACACAGGAAGACATTCTCGCTAACCCGCAAGACTACGACCTTTCTATCGAGACCGTCGGGAAGGGCACGCTGAAATCCCCCATGAAGGGAATCAAGTTCGTCTCCGAAGACGACCGCATCAGCCTTACCACCGACATCAAGCGAATCCATGAATTTATAGACAAGGGAATCGAGGTCCCGTCGCTCGAGGCTGCAGGCCCGCGCGAGACAATCTTCCACGACCCCGCCTGGACGCGTGCAGGCATCGTGACCTGCGGCGGCCTCTGCCCCGGCCTCAACAACGTGATCAAGGGCCTTGTTCAGGTGCTGTGGTTCGACTACGGCGTCCGCAACATCTTCGGTATCCCCTACGGCTACCGCGGGCTCAACCCGTCCTATGGCTACTCGCCCATCACGCTCAACCCCGATGTGGTCGACTCCATCCAGGAAGACGGCGGCACCATCCTCGGGAGTTCGCGCGGCATGCAGGACCCGGTCGTAATGGTTGATACCCTGATGCGCCTCAACATCAACGTGCTGTTCTGCATCGGCGGTGACGGCACGCTCCGCGGTGCACACGCAATTGCCGAAGAAGTCAAGAAGCGCAAGCAGCCCATCTCGATTATCGGCATCCCGAAGACTATCGACAACGATTTGAACCTCATCGACCGCACATTCGGTTTCGAGACCGCAGTGCTCAGCGCGACCGACGTAATCACGAGCGCGCACAACGAGGCAAACGGCGCATTCAACGGGCTCGGACTCGTGAAGCTCATGGGCCGCGACTCCGGCTTTATTGCCGCATACGCAGCACTCGCGACTACGGTCGTGAACTTCTGCCTGGTGCCCGAAGTCCCCTTCACGCTGGAAGGCCTGTTCAAGGCTCTCGAGAGCCGCTACAGCAGTGGCAAGACGCACGCGGTTATCGCCGTCGCCGAAGGCGCCGGACAGGAACTGTTCAAGGACCAGGAAGAACGCCGCGATGCAAGCGGCAACATCCTGAAGAACGATATCGGTGAATTCCTGACCCGCAAGATCAAGGAACACTTCGATAAGGTGGGCAAGGAAGTCAACATCAAGTACTTCGACCCGAGCTACATGGTGCGGAGCATCCCGGCAAAGGGCACCGACGCCATCTTCTGCTTCCAGCTCGCAGAAAGCGCCGTACACGCTGGCATGGCGGGCAAGACCGACATGGTGGTGGGCAGCATGAACGAGCAGTTCAGCCACGTGCCCATAGAGTACGCCGTGAACGAAAGGAAGAAGATCGACCCGAACGGAACGTTCTGGCACGCCGTGCTCGGAGCCACGCGCCAGCAGGACTATTTCTCCGGCAAGGGAAAGGGCAACAAATAAAGTAACCTTCTAATTTTTTGTATTATTATTTTACTATGCTCAAGAAAGAAGACAAAGTTCTAATCCGCACAGCCATGATGGAATACAGGAACCTGCTGTTCAAGACATTCCACGGCACCGACGAAGAAAAGAACCGAATCGCACACGTGAACAAGCTATTGAGAAACTGGCAGACCTAAATGCGGATTGCATCCAAGATAATCCTTGCCGTACTCCTCTGTACGCTCGCGGGCTTCGCAAACGAAGACCTGCGCTTTGCGGATTCGTGCTATGCGGCACGAGCCGAGCAGGCAAAGGGCGACAAGGCGGATGCACACAATGCGAAGCTGATGATCGATGCCTACCAGAAGGCGATGAGTGATGCTTCCGTTGCCGAGGCGGCAACCGAAGGCTACGTGAAGAGCCTCTACTTTTCTTTCCGGTTCGTACCCTTCGACAAGAAAAAGCGCTCGCAGAAGCTTGACTCCCTAAAAATCGCGGCCGAGACAGCCTACGCAAAGTTCCCGAAGAACAAGGACATCGCGCATATCTACGCGACCGCGGTATCGATGTGGGGCGCCGACAAGAATCCCCTGCAGGCGGTGAAAGACGGGATTGCGACAATCGTGCGGGACGTGGCCACGAAAACTGAGGACTGGCAAGTGCTCGGTCGCGCCCACCAGCTCTTGCCCTACATTCCGCTGATCCTCACGTGGCCCGACAAGGACCTTGCAGACAAGTACCTGACCATGGCCCTGCAGCAGGACCCGAAGGACCTGTACAACTACTTCTTCCTTGCCGAACTGCGGTTCGAGCAGAAGCGATACGCCGACGCGCTCGACCTGATTGAGCGCGGACTTTCCCGCGGAATACGTACAAGTTTCTTTATGGAAGACAAGCGCGGTCGCTGGCAGTTGAAGGAACTGAAGAAGAAGATCAACGCGAAGCTCGACAAGAAGTAATCCGAAATTCGCCGACAAAGGAAAAGCACCGCCGAAGCGGTGCTTTTGAATTTTTGCGGTTGCCCGTGAGCCGTAGGCGACTCGTATCAACGAGCGGTCTTACGTGAGCCACAAGTGCCTCGTATTAACGAGGCATGGTGGCGAGAGCACGGACCAGCCCAGTACTTGACTGCCAGAGTCTAGTCCGTGCGGTCTTGTCCCTTACCCAGCCTGAACTGCGGTCAAGGCAATCGTGTAGACGATGTCTTCCACGAGGGCGCCACGGCTGAGGTCGTTCACCGGCTTGGCCAAGCCCTGGAGCATCGGGCCGATGGCGATGGTGCCATGAGCGCTACGCTGCACGGCCTTGTAGCCGATGTTACCGGCAGAGAGGCTCGGGAACACGAACACGGTCGCCTTGCCGGCGACGGTGCTGCCCGGGGCCTTGAGAGACCCGACGCTCGGCACGGTCGCCGCGTCATACTGCAGCGGGCCATCCACGAGCATCTCGGGGCGAGCTTCCTTCACAATCTTCGTTGCTTCGCGCACGAGATCGGCATCCGGACCCTTGCCACTGTTCATGGTGCTGTAGCTGAGCATCGCAACACGGCTAGGCAGGCCGAAGGCCTTAGCGGTGTCGTCGCACTGCTGGGCAATGCCGGCGAGTTCCTCGGCGGTCGGGTTCAGGTTGATGGCGCAGTCGCCATAGATGTAGGTCTGGCCAGGCATGCACATGAAGAACACGGAGCTCACGGACTTCACGCCCGGGGCGCACTTGATCACCTGCAGGGCAGGGCGCAGCGTATCGGCGGTAGAGTGGATGGCACCAGAGACAAGGCCATCGACCTCGCCCATCTTGAGCATCATGGTACCCAACATCACGTTGTCGGCAAGTGCCGCGCGGGCCTGGTCTTCGGTCATGCCCTTCGACTTGCGGAGTTCCACGAGCGTCGGCACGTACTTTTCGGCGAGTTCTGCAGACGGTTCAATGATTTCGATATCGGCCGGAAGCGCGACTCCCTGTTCCTTCGCGACCTTGAAGATTTCTTCCTTCTTGCCGATGAGCACCGGCACCGCAATCTTGCGGTCGATCACGAGCTTCGCAGCCTGCACGGTACGCGGTTCGCTGCCTTCGGGGAGCACGATGCGCTTCTTGGCCTTGGAAGCCTTGAGGAGGAGGCCGGCGCGGAACATGGCCTGGCTCGTCTTGCGTTCGGCAGGCTCTGCGGCGAGGTCTGCGGCAAGGCACTTGGGGCAGTGGAGCAAACGCTTGGGGCAGTAGAGGTCAGCATCTTCGCTATCGGAATAGATCTTCGCATCGAGTGCGGTCGCGAGGGAGTCGTTGAACTTCTGGGCAACGGCTTCGCTCATGCCGGTAGCACCTTCCACCACGACGGCGTCCACGGAATCGAAATCCTGCTGGAGGAAGTCGGCGGCAATCTTTTCCATGAGCACAGCGGAATTGTGGGCCTTGAGTTCCTTCGCGGCTTCGGCACCGTTCACGCACGGCTTGTAGGTTGCAGACTTGAGACCGGCGGCGGCAACGCCGTCGACAACTTCCTTGAGCTTCGCTTCCATGTTGGCGGAAGCCACCAGATATACACGGTTCATAAATTATCTCCAAAAAAATCAGTTTGTTGAACGCATAAAAAGTAGGTTTTGAGAGCCGGAAAGTGCAGGCTGGCAAACAAAATGGCACCTTTTACACCGCGTAAACTTTTCTTTACCACAATTTTCCGTTTTATGCACGATTTTTGCACGTCTTTTCGGGCCCCAGGCCGCTCCCCTATTGCTTTTTGGCCTAAAATAAGACATATTTATGTAACGCCCCACTGATGGGATGTTAATTAAGGAGCGTTTATTGTGTGGTACAAGATTATCACCCGTATAACTCTGTTGACACTGGTCGCCTCGATGTGCGCTATGTCACAACCCGGGAATGGTAACGGGAACGGCAGAGGCAACAACAGGGATAGGCCTACCGAAGAGGAACCCGCCGGAGAAGAACCTGCAGGCGAAGAACCGCGCGGTGGCGGAGAAGCCGCAGGCGGCTCGAATGTCGTTATCCGGTTCATGCCGAACTGGACGAACACCAACGCCATCATGACCTACAAGGGCAGCGAATCCGTAATGACCGCAGTCAAGAACTACTGCGGCTGGTTCCAGACAACTGTCAAGAATGCCCCCACCACAGGCTTCGAGGTCACCTTCAAGCAGACCATCGGTAACATACACGTGACCGCGGAAGGCCCCGAGAAGGTGGCTCGCGGACTGCAACCCATCGGTGAACCCATCAACCTCGACAGCATCGCAGCACTCAACGATACGCTATGGATTATCGGCAACCCCTCCGGCCCGCCCGACCTGTTTGCGGCATACCCGAACCGCCTGGGCGACTGCCCGACAAAGACGCTCTCGGTAATGATGTTCGACTGGTACGACGGTTCCAGTGCAAAAGGCCGTAACGGCTACGAGGCACGCGGAGTCCCCCAGCACGGCGAAGGCACCAGCGAAGACTTTGGTGCAGACGGCTGTGGCTACACGAAGGGAATGGTCGAGGTGGAACTCGGCAGCAACGGCGTCCCAGTACGCGCGAGCGATTTCCCCGCAAGCTGCACCAACGCCACCCATCTTAACAACTGGTTCCTGCCCGAAATCATCAACACCGGCACAGACGGCAAAAAGTACACCAACGCAACCTGCCGCGACCTGGAACTTGAGCTGACCGATGACGGCTTCTGGCTCGGACAGCGCGACGACAACAGCGCCGAAGGCGGCCTCTTCTTCCTGGACGACTTCCGCTGGCTTGACGAAGACGGCACGGTCGAGAACATCTACTATGATTCCCTGAGCGGAAACAAGGGCTACCACAACTTCGGCTTCGCGATGAAGATCCAGGCGAAGTTCGAATACGTGCCCGGCCAGTACTTCGAGTTCAACGGTGACGACGACGTGTGGGTGTTCATCAACAACCGCCTGGTGGTCGATATCGGCGGCCAGCACACAAAGCAGTTCGGCTCGGTAGACCTCGACACACTCGGCCTCGAAGAAGGCAAGACCTACCCGTTCCATATCTTCTACGCCGAACGCAAGCAGACACAGTCGAACTTCATGATGCGCACCTCTATAGACCTGCGCACCGAGGCAAGCATATTCCTTACCGATACGCGCTCCACGCCGGTGCTCAAGAACTACGACGTGTGGCAGATCGTGAAGAAGGACGCCCTCAGCTGCGACTTCTCCGCGAACGAACTTGCAGACGTGGATACCGTGGAGGGCCCGTCCAACTACAGGCTCACCGGCGGTAACCTCGGCGAAGCGGGCGTGATGCTCGATACCGCAGGAATGTGGTTCGAGGGCATCTACATCGAGAACAACTGGTACCAGTTCAGCATCGACTCCGCACGCATCGTAGAGAACAACGGGCTTGCCCCGGGCCACTACTACCTCGAGGTATCGCTCAAGAACGCACCCGAACAGAAGACCGGCGTGTGGATAACCATCCCGCCGTACAAGGTACCCACGATTGTGTTCGCGACCGACAAATGGGAATCCATCGGAGCACAGGTTTCGGGCAACGAGCCCTACATTGGCAAGTGGACCTACGAAATGTACAAGGTACAGGTGATGTTCGAGGAAGACTGGGCAACCGTCTCCATCTACAACCAGAACATCAATCTCTCCTCCTCCGACCCGAACATGAAGACAGTGGATGAGAACGGCAAGACCATCAACAAGGTGACGCTTGACTCCACGGGCCACGGGACATTCTACTTAATCGCGAACGCCCCTGTTACGGGTGCTACACTGCAGGCGAAGGGTGCAGCAGCATCGGCAGCCGTATGGACCGACCTCAACTTCGAGGAACCGCCCATACCGCGCATTTCCAGCGCGATAATCATCGACCGTAACGGCGACGGACGCGGCGACAGTCTTCACATCAAGTTCAACAAGGAACTTGGCGGTAAGAACAACCTCGACTCCCTCAAGTTCGCATTCGGCGAAGGCTTCCCGGTGCAGAAAAAGGACAACTGGAAAGTCCACAACAACAACACCGAACTCACGATTGTCTCGAGCGACAACTGCGAGCCCTACAAGGTATGCGGGTTCAGCTCGCTGGTATTTACCGGCGGTAAGGAAGACATATACACGGGTAGCATCGACACCTGGTTCACCTATACCGAGAACAACAAGAGCTATCACTTCCACATTGCGGCAGACCCGCTTACCGACGGCGTGAACCCGATCGTAACGCAGGCGGTAAAGAGCATCACCAAGAGCGGTCATGAACTGGCACTCACCTTCAGCGAGGCCATTACCGAAGATACCAAGCAGTACTTCAAGGACATGTTCCGCTACGTGTGCATCCGCGGTGGCGAGAAGGTCGACCCCGAAAAGCCCGTAGGCGTGGATAACGGTTCTTCGGGCAGCACGATGAGCCTGCTGTTCACCATGAGCACCTACGACGCGGTTATCCCCTCCGTGGGCGACTCCGTGGGCTTTGTACCGCAGGGCGGCTCCACCACAAACCTCGCCGAAGACATGAGCGGTGTCAAGCCGCACAAGTACACGCCGATGGTGAGGATCTCGGGCCAGCAGGACATGCAAATTACCGGCACCGACGTGCTGCCGCTTGACCCCAACAACGAGATAGTGCAGGACAAGGACAACACTACACAGCCGAAGCTCATTACCAACAAGGATGCCGACGCGAAGCACGTGTCCGATTCCCTCGGCGTGCAGGGTCACCTAGTCGGCTTCGATGTGGCCGAACTCATCGAGACTCAGACAGCAGAAGAGATTGCAAGCCTCGACGCGCTTATCTCTACGCTCCTGAACGGCGGCAAGGATGACACCACGTACACCGTGCTCGAGATAACCGAAGAGGAATCCATCGCGCAGCTCATCGAGGCCATCAAGGCGAGCACCATCAGCGGGTTCACCGACGAGGCCATCACCGGGTTCATGGATTCCACGATTACCGCAAGCAACTACAAGAAGAAGCTCAGCGGCGATGACCTCGCCCTGTTCGAAGAATACGTGCAGCGCGGTATCGAGGCGAGCCGCGATACCATCGTGAACATCACGACGGCAGCCGACATGGACGTGAACGCACTCTTCCAGGATATCATCGACGGAAAAATCTCCGAGAAGGAACTGAAGAACAACGGCGTAAGCGAAGAAGTGATCGAGGCCATCAAGAACGGCACGATTACCGCAAGCAACCTCGACCAGTTCCGCGACGGTACGCTCTCGCTTGCCAAGCCCGACGACGTGAAGCTCCAGTACGAAACGCACTACTACACGCACCTCGGCAACTACGTGGGCGGCAACTCCGGCACCATCCTCTGCTCCGACAAGGAAGTCTACGGTGAAGCGGGCTGCCTTGCCAACCCGGGCAACCTGTTCCTCGCCTGGAACATGCGCGCCGACGATGGACGCCTCGTGGGTACGGGCGCCTATATCGCGCGCCTGCACGTGAAGGTAATCGTGGGCCGCAAGATGGTCACCAACATCACCCGCGACCTCATGTGGGGTGTAAGGCGTGGCGGCAAGAATGCCATCAACCTCGGCGACATCCTGAACGAGAAAAAGAAAAAAAAGGGGCATTAAAAGGTTTTTCGGAACCTTTTACCCTATGTCCATTCCCCCTGCATTCTTAATAGTATATCCCGAAATGACATCAGATGGATATTCAAAAGGAAAAATTCAGCAGTATGATGGATCAGGTGTAAATCATACTTGGAAGATGGAAAATTATGGGAAAGGCTCTTGGGGGCTAAAGTGGAAGCATCGTGGAAGGAATCATTAGACTAATTCTTTTGTTTTTTTTCTTATGCGGTTGCCAAAATGGCAAGATTACGCAAATCTATCAATATCAAAGTTATATAGATATTGATGTAAAAACAGAATCAAGTTATTGTTTTCCAAATTCAATAGTAATGGTCGGAGAAGAAAATGACTCTTCAACATGGTATTGGAATGGGGACGGGCCTGCGGAGGGGTTCGAACTTATTCAAATACTTTCTGTGGTTAAGGATTCTTTAAATATCCATATCGAGCGAACGTATTTCAACGGAAATCCAGAAGCATTTGCGGTACAAACGGAAATACTCGCTGATACGACTTTTTTAGGGAAGATGGGTAATTTCAAATCTTTATACGTTGATTTGCTGAAATTTCAAGGCGATCGCGGCATTGAAATAAACACTCTCCCAAAATATGGGGAAAAAAGTGATACTCGAAGGCTATTCTTTATGGATAAAGACAAATGTAAATGTGTTAAGACAGTTAAGCAGCCTGGTGGTTCAAATGAGTATTATCAGAGTGCGGCGTATCGTAATGTTATCACGTTTTTCAATCGTTTTGAAAAAATAATTGGTGCCGGGATATAAGATATGCTAAACTTTTTGTTAATCATTTCTTTCTCTTATTTCGGCATTGCACAGTCTTCTCCGTATGCATCGCCACGAAATGATTTTATTGAATTGATTGAAGTTTTAGAAAAAGGGGATTCTCTCGTTTATTACATATCCGCGAATTCGGATTCAAATGTCTTGTATAAAAAGATTTGGAAAAACGACACTGTGATTATGGAAGATAGTGTTCAGGATGCAGATGTAATATCATTTAGAAGATTTCAAAAAGAATTAGATTCTACTTCTGGAAGATGGCTTGTTGAAGGGATAATTGTATCTAGAAAAGACCAAAAAGATTTAGCAAAGAAATTTTTAAAGGATATATATCGCGTGTCTTGGATGATTCCAAGTAAGGCAAAGATAAAGAGAAGCAAATCTGCTCGTTTAATTCCTGCTAGTGGCATTGAAAACGATTTCTATCCAATTATTCTTGATTTGCAAAAATGGATTAGGAATAAGTTTCGCTAATTGGCTAATTCATTGTGTATATTTGTCTGCAGGAAACCAGTCAGGATTAGTGGCTGCCGATGGAAAAACAACTAGCATGATTACAACAGAAATATCAACGTCGTTTGGACTAAACGCTATTTTGGGAGCGTATGATGTGAGTGATCAAGGCATGAAAAATATTCAAAGAGAAGAGGTGATGGCTTTGCTTAAAGCGAATCCTGAGGATAAAGTAGCGGCAAATCTAAGAGAGAGATACGATAGTGAATATAATACTGCTAAATATGCTAATGAATTAGATTCCTGGCTATTAAGTAACGGAATGGAACGTATTGAACATCCAGGGCATTCTGATGGCTCAGAAAAAAGAACATACCGCGTGGCTACGCCTGGAGTGAGAAATATAGAATATGGAAATATTGAAATTTGTGTAAGTCCTAATTGGGATAGAAATGCTGCATATGTAAGCTATAATTACGGGAATAATACTTTTTCTCATATTCTTATAGATTTATTTGGGAATTGGGGCCGTGGTTATTAATATGATCATCATCGCCATTTTGCTTTTGTTCTTACAAATAAACGCGTTTGCATCTGATTACGCCTTTATATCTTCATCAAGGCTATCAGAATTTGAAAATGACCATTGGATGCAAGCATACAAAAGAATTTACGGTGAATCCCTCGTTTTGTCCAAACCGGGTTTTTATGTTTTTATAGAGAAGGAAGGAATGGTTGATGAGTTTTCTGTTGCGTATTTTCCTTTGAAAACAAATAAGGCTAAAGTTTCTTATGTTCCGAGAATACCTTGTTATACCCTTGGAAGAAGGACTGGTGAGTGGCTAGAATGTAATTCCAAATTAATTCTGAAACATAAAGACAGAGTAATGGATTTTTGTAAAAAAGAAACAGATGTTCCAGATAGTTTGCGAATTCTTATAGAGAAATTTTTCGATGAACACAGAATGTCTATTGTTCAAAGTGGTTTTGCTCATGCTGACTGGGGCTTGTTTGCTATAAGAATTGATGACCAAAGTAATCGTTCTTATTTCCATATGCCCTTTCCGAAATCGTTGGAAAAGGATTATGAGAAAAATGAGTTTATTTCGGATTATTTGAAGCTTTACGAAATCTTCGCTGGTTTTATGATGCGTAATTTCGAAAACTGTCGCTGGACAAATTTCGGGAATGCTGGCGAAATTATGGAAGCGTGTCGAGATTTTGTTCCTATAGAATTATGGAATGATGAATCTGTCAAATCTCAGATTTTGCGGGATTCAAAATGAAAAAGTTTCTTTTTACCCTTTTATTTTTGCTTGACTCTTCTTTTGCTAACTTTGATTGTATTTTCCAATCTGAGGTACAAAAAAAGGACACTTCTGATATAGTATTTCGAAAAGAAAGAATGAACGCTCTTTTTGTCAATAAGCCGGTTGATTGGAATCGCGATGGAATTTTCCTGTTTGTTGAGCAAAAAAAAGATTTGCGTCTATTTATCATAAGGGATGAATCTATTGTAGAATTATTTCAGTATCCAAAGCAAACTGTTTCCAAATGGTTGAATCCTGTTAAGTACCTAAAGGAACGCGAGGAAATATCCAAGCGGGACTTAGATTCAGTTTGCCATAGTCATGTTTCCAGCGAGTCGAGTCTTTATGGCGAAATGCTGTCGCTTTCTTTAGAAAATTTTCCCATGATATACCCAGCCCTAAGACGTGGTTCCGATACTTTTTATTATCAAGAAGATGTAGATCAGATTCTCTATTTAGGGTATGTTAAACAAGGTCCACATGTAGAATATTTTAGATTCAGAGATTTTCGCCAAGAAAATATGCCTTTAGAATACCCTTTAAATACTTTTGAAGTCGTTTTTTTTAAATTAAGTCAATACCCGTTTTCTATAATCTTGGAAAATTGCAAATGAGATTTTTGCTTACTGTCTTTTTGTTTCTGCTGCTTGGATGCGCGAAAGACATCTTAAACGAAAAAAATATCCGTAATTGTTTCTTTTCGGAAGGTGAAAAATTAGTCATTCCTAAAAGGACAACGATTAATATTTTTTGGGAATGGGGTGAAGTTTTAATCACTTATGATGATCTGTTTTTAAAAAAAGGAATAAATCCCAAGATTGTTGAAGAAGCTGTTGTGAAAGGAGGCTCTTGGCGAGATCGTCGTCCTGGTTTTTGTAAAAATGAAGGAAATCTGCCTCAAAGAGTTTTTCTTTCTGAAAAAGGGTCGCTAAAAGCAGAATGCATTTGGAAATTAGACAAAACAAACCATTATGGTAATTCAATTGTTGAGGACTATTTTAGAATAGCTTTCTTGCGTAAAATGATTGTTGATGTCGTTGACGATAAATACTATGTCTATTACGCCGGCGATAGCCTTCGTGCTGAGCCGAATCCGAGCTTTACACATAGAAAGCTGAATAGTGTTGAACGTTCGAGAGTTTTTTCGCTAACTAAAGACGATGCTTTTTTAAAGGGTGAACGCTATATGTACGCATTCATTTTTCCATTGAATACACCTGTTTATACTGTATCCGTTTGGACAAATGAGAATTCTTTTTATGAATATGAGCCTTTGCGCTTGACGGATTCTGTTCTTCCTTTGGAAAGTCTTGATTACAAGGAACTTCGTGAAAAGGATTTTTAATCATTCTCATCAAATGGAACAAAAAAAATGAAGAAAGTGTACCATTCAAGATGCATGGATGCTTTTTACTGATTATAGGGCAAAAGGATAATTTCGGAACCTTTTACCCTATTGTAAAATTCTATTTACATTAAATACACGAAAAGCCCACTTTTTCGTGTATGTTCTTGTGTTGTAAATAATTATATAGTTGCTTTTTTACTTACAATAAGGCATATTTATATAGTAAAGTTATCGCATTTTTACAGGGATGTTAAAGGAGCGAGATTGTGTGTAAGTCAATTACTCATGTGTTGCTGTTGACCCTAGTCATGGCAGTGTGCGCCATGTCACAGGGCCGACCCGGGGGTGTACCCGGAGGCGAAGCCGATCAGCCGGCCGCCGCAAGCTCAACAAAAATCATCCGGTTCATGCCGCACTGGACGAACACTAATGCCGTGCTCATCTACAACGGCACCGAAACCATCATGACCGCGGTGAAGAACTACTGCGGCTGGTTCGAGACGAAGGTCAAGAACGTGCCCGCGACAAACTTCACCGTAAGGTTCAAGCAGACCATCGGCTACACCTACGTGGGTGCCGAAGGTAACGAGGAAGTCGCCGCAGGCGGCATCCCCATAGGCAGCGAGATTTCGCTCGACAGTATCGCCGCCCTGAGCGACACGCTCTGGATACAGAGTTTCAAGAACGACATGCCCGAACTGTTCGCGGAATACCCGGGCGTACTCGGGCAGTGCCCAGTCCGTACCATCCAGGTGATGATGTTCGACTGGCTGCACGGCAACCTGGGTGACGGCATCTACCAAGGCAGGGATTCTACCGCGTTCGCAAACGGCGCGAAGGACCTCTACTACGGCAACCCCATCTACGCTACCAGCAACGACTTCGGTAGCGGTGGCTGCAGCGGCGCATACAACAACTACAAGAACAACGCCAAGGACAGCAAGGGTGTCTCGTACATGGCGGGCATGGTGAGCGAAACGCTCGGCCCCAACGGCGTCCCCGTACGCTCGGCAACCTTCCCCGAAGACTGCCTGCTCAGTGACCACCTCGACTACTGGTTCCTGCCCGTCGTAATCGGCCAGGATGCCGGCGGCAAGTTCTACACCAACTCCACCTGCCGCGACCTGGATCTCGAACTCGACAAGGAAGGTTACTGGTTCGGCCAGAAAAACAGCAGCAGCCCGGAAGGCGGGTTCTTCTTCCTGGACGACTTCGAGTACCTCGACGATGCCAAGACCGTTCCGAACATCTTCTACGACGCCAACACGAAGGACAAGAAGGGCAAGCAGCACAACTTCGGCTTCACGATGAAGTTCCAGGCCAAGTTCGAATACGTGCGCGGCCAGAAGTTCGAATTCAAGGGCGACGACGACGTGTGGGTGTTCGTCAACAACCGCCTGGTGGTCGACCTCGGCGGACAGCATAGCGAAGTCACCGGCGCAGTGGACCTCGATACCCTCGGCCTTGTCGAAGGGCAGGAATACCCGTTCCACATCTTCTACGTGGAACGCCACACTAGTTCCTCGAACTTCATGATGCGCACGTCCATGGACCTGCACACCGATGCAAGCATATTCCTCACCAGCGACTCGCTCAATGCAGTTGCAGCGGGCCAGGCCTGGAATCCCAAGAAATACGACATCTGGCAGATTACAAAGGGTGACGCCCTCAGCTGTGACTTCGACGCCAACGAAGGCGGTCAGGTCGACACAACCGAAGGTCCCTCCAACTTCCGCCTCACCGGCGGCAACCTCGGCGAAGCAGGCGTAATGCTTGATTCCGTAGGTAAATGGTTCGAAGGTATCGTCATCGACGAGAGCTGGGCAAAGTTCAGCATCGACTCCGCAAGCATCGTGGAGAACAACGGTCTCGCCCCGGGCCACTACTACCTCGAAGTCTCGCTCAAGGCCGACCCGTCGCAGAAGACCGGCGTGTGGATTACCATCCCGCCGTACAAGGTCCCGACTCTCGTATTCGCGACCGAACAGTGGAAGCCGCTTGGCGCACAGGTCTCCGGCGACACGCTCCAGATTGGCGAATGGGCCTACGAGATGTACAAGGTGCAGGTGATGTTCCTTGAGGACTGGGCGACAGTGACCCTCTACAACCAGAACGTCAACCTCAACTCCTCGGACCTGAACCTCAAGACGGTCGACTCTACCGGCAAGGCGATAAGCAAGGTGGTCCTCGATTCCACGGGACGTGCAACGTTCTACGTAATCGCGAACGCCCCCGTAGCGGGCGCTACACTGCAGGCGAAGGGCGCTGCGGCATCGGCAGCCGTCTGGAACAACCTCATATTCAAGGAACCGCCTATCCCGAGAATCTCCAGTGCGGAATTCTATGACCGTAACGGTGACGGACGTGGCGATAGCCTGCACATCACCTTCAACAAGGAACTTGGCGGAAAGAACCACCTCGACTCCCTGAAGTTCGCATTCGGCGAAGGCTTCCCGATACAGACAGAAGGCAACTTCCACATTCACGGCAACAAGACGGAACTCTCGATTGTCACAGAAGGCGCCTGCGAACCCTACAAGGTATGCGGCTTCAGCTCGCTGATATTCACCGGCGGCAAGGAAGACGTGTACACGGGTAGCATCGATACATGGTTTACCTATACCGAAAACAACAAGGGCTACCACTTCCACATTGCGGCAGACCCGCTCACCGACCGAGTGAACCCGATCGTGACGCAGGCCGTAAAGAGCATTACCAAGAGCGGTCATGAACTGGAACTCACCTTCAGTGAAGCCCTTGACGCAGAATCCATGACTCACTTCAAGGACATGTTCCGTTACCACTGCGTACGCGCAGGCGAAGTCGTGGATCCCGAAAAGCCCGTAGGCGCAAGCAATACGTCTTCCAAGAGCAAGATGAGCCTGCTGTTCAGCATGAGCACCTACGACGCGGTAATCCCCTCCGTGGGCGACTCCGTGGGCTTTGTACCTCAGGGCGGTTCGTCCGTAAACCTTGCCGAAGACCTGGGCGGTGTCAAGCCGCACAAGTACACGCCGATGGTGAGAATCTCGGGCCAGCAGGATATGCAGATTACCGGCGCCGACGTGCTGCCGCTCACACCGGATAACCCGATCGTGCAGAACCCGACTACCACGCAGCCGATCCTCGTGACCAACAAGGATGCAGACGCGAAGCAGGTATCCGACGAGAAGGGCGTGCAGGGCCACCTGATCGGATTCGACGTGGCTGAACTTATCCAGACTCAGACTGCCGAAGAAATCGCAAGCCTCGACGCACTTATCTCCACGCTCCTGAACGGTGGCGAAGACGATACCACGTACACGGTGCTCGAGATTACCGAAGAGGAATCCGTGGCCCAGCTGATTGCGGGCATCACGGCAAGTGCGGTCGGCGGATTTAGCGAGGAAGCCCTTAACGGGTTTACCGATGGCACCATCACTGCCGACAACTACAAGAGCAAGCTCAATGCCGAAGACCTCGCGCTGTTCGAGGAATACGTGCAGCGCGGTATCGAGGCGAGCAGGGATTCTATCATGAACATCACGACAGCGGCCGACAAGGATGTCGCATCGCTGTTCCAGGATATCATCAGCGGGACCATTTCCGACAAGGACCTCAAGAAGGCCGGCGTGAGCGAAGAGGTAATCGAGGCCATCAAGAACGGCACGATTACTGCAAGCAACATCGACCAGTTCCGCGACGGTACGCTCTCGCTCGCCAAGCCCGACGACGTGAAGCTCCAGTACGAAACCTTCTACTACACGCACCTCGGCAACTACGTGGGCGGAAGCTCGGGCACAATCCTCTGCTCCGACAAGGAAGTCTATGGCGATGCCGGCTGCCTTGCCAACCCGGGTAACCTGTTCCTCGCCTGGAACATGCGCGCCGACGATGGACGCCTCGTGGGTACGGGTGCCTACATCGCACGCCTGCACGTGAAGGTGATTGTCGGACGCAAGATGGTATCGAACCTCACGCGTGACCTCCTGTGGGGTGTGCGCCGCGGAGGCAACAACGGTATCAATCTCGGTGACATATTAAGCGACAACAAGAAGAAATCAAAGAAATAATCTCTCTCTATTGAAACAAGAAGCCCGCGGATTTTTCCGCGGGCGTTTTTGTTATAAACGAACTTCAATAAACAAGTTTCAATAAACGCGCCTGCCCGGCAAGCCGGGCGCCACGTTATACCGTTCCGTAGAGTTCGGTGATGTCCTCGTTACTGCGGTCGAGCATCCAGAACTGGTTCACATGGGCGCAGGTATCCTCGACGAGGTTGATCTTGAGTCCATGCTTCGCTTCCAGGTAGCGGTAGAGCCTGAGCGAGTCTGCGCACAGGGCATCGACCATCATGGTGCTTACCACCAGGTTGATCTCGCGGAGCTTGCCCTTGTTGCGGGCACGTGCCATCCAGCGGTCAATCTCGCCCATCGTGGATTCGAGGGTAGCGATACGGCCACCGCCACGGCACACCGGGCAGATTTCCGTCTTCTCGGTCATGAGGTTCACGCGCACACGCTTGCGGGTCACTTCCATGATGCCGAACTGGCTAATCTGTGCGGGGCTAATCGGCGCCTTGTCGCGGCGGATCGCCTTGCGGAATTCCTGGTACACGGCATCGCGGTCGGAATCAGCACCCATCTCGATGAACTTGATGATGATGAGGCCGCCAACATCGCGCATGCGCAACTGCTTCGCAATCTCGCGGCAGGCATCCAGGTTCGTCTCGAGAGCGAGCTTGTTCCTGTCCTTGCCGCGGGCACGCCCGAGGTTCACGTCGATGGAGACGAGCGCCTCGGTCTGCTCGATCACGAGGTTCGCACCATTGTAGAGCGGAATGCGACGCTGCAGGGAACGCGCGTAATCGTTCTCGATCTTGAAGTGCTCGAACAGGCTCTCATTCTTATCCCAGAGCTTGACCTTGTCGAGCTTATCCGGAGAAAGCACCTTGAGGTAGTCGCGCAGCGCAAGGTATTCCTCGCGGTTGTCGATATACACGTAGTCGGTGTTCTCGCCAAAATATTCACGCACAGTCTGCTCGATGGAATCGGATTCCTCATAGATGCAGGTTTCGGCAGGCTGGTTCGCGAAGTTGAACTTGGTCTGTTCCCACTTGCTTTCGAGCTCGCGCATCTGCTTCTGGATTTCGAATTCGGATTCGTTGAGGCCGTTGGTACGCACGATGTAACCCACGTCGCGGGCCTTGAGGCGGCGCACCACCTTCTTGAACTCGCGGCGCTTAGCCGGGTCACGTTCACGCTTGGAGACTCCGATGAAGTTGGTCCCCGGCATACACACGAGGAATCGGCCAGCAAAGCTCAGGTGCGTCGTCAGGCGCGCACCCTTGGTGCTGATCGGTTCCTTCACCACCTGGACCATGATTTCCTGGCCTTCGCGCAGAATCTCGTCGATGGAGATTTCCTTGGATGGACCATCCTCGTCATCGTCGTCACCGTATTCGCGGCGCAGGAGTTCGCTACGGTCCATCGCATCGTCCTGATGCAGGAACCCGGCCTTCTCCATGCCGATATCGATAAACGCGGCCTTGAGTGCGGGGAGAACCTTCTGCACCACGCCCTTGTAGATATTCCCGAGCACGCGGGTCGAGGAAACGCTTTCCACCACGAGTTCGGCAAGTTCGCCGTCTTCCATGATGGCGATACGCTTCTCGTAGGGCGTCTTGCTGATAAGGATTTCGCGCTTCACCTTGTTGCGGCCGCGCATGTTGCCACGCTTCGGGCGTGTCGGCTTTGCGGGCGCATCGGACTCTACGAAGTCGTAGAGTTCGGTAATGTCTTCCTTCTGGTCGTTGAACATCCAGAACTGGTTCACATGGGCGCGGTCGTCCTCGACAAGCTCGACCTTCATGTCGTGCTTGTATTCCAAGTAGTGCAGCATGCGGGCACGGTCACGCACCAGCACCTCCACCATCGGGGAACTGAGCACGAGCGTCACCTGCTTGAGGCCGCCCTTCGAGTGGGCACGCGCCATCCAGCGGTCGATTGTCCCGAGGGCCGACTCGAGGGTGGCAATGCGGCCACCGCCACGGCACACCGGGCAGAACTTGCTCTTGTAAGAATCTTCGCGCACGCGTTCGCGGCGAATTTCCATGAGCCCGAACTGAGTAATCGGGGAAGGCTTCACGATTGCCTTGTCGCGGCGGGCGGCCTTCACGAATTCCTGGTAGAT
>JAEEGJ010004435.1_pt1 | contig 47416 bp, 34 predicted proteins | sample 8958761 | NCBI WGS metagenome assembly JAEEGJ01 (sample SAMN16246546, study PRJNA631951) | gut metagenome | biome: gut microbiome; feature: rumen; material: RS-attached | host: Bos | place: Iran: Karaj | collected 2018-10
GTTGCGGCAGCAAAAGTCAAGATTTTTGAAGGTTACTCTCTGCTCTTTCCCACCGTGGGAACGGCTCGTTTGCCGGTATCTATCGTGGCTTTCCCTCCGTGGGAAATCATGCAGACTTGGCATCAACCCATCAAAGCATACAATGCTAACAACTATCTTATCATAGGTGTTATCGCTGTAGCATCAACTCAGTTTCTGCCACATTTCTGCCATTTTGCCGTCACTACTGTCACTTTGCTGTCACTCGTAACGTTCTTATTCTCAGGCAGTATTGCAGTGGTGACAGCAAAATGAAAGAAAAAGAATATTTGTCATTGTGCAAAGGCCGACTGACAGGTCATCGGTGAACTGCACGTATTTTACGTGCATTGGCTTTTATTCTGCAAAGATAAGAAATATTTTTGGAAAAAACAAGAAATCAGGCGGATATTTCATTGCAATAGTATAAATATACGTCAGAGTATGTCTGCTATTTCGGTTCCACATGTACGGCTACGTGGGTGTCCTGTCCGTAGTGGCTTTTGAGCAGGTCCTCTACGGCGGATGCTTTGTCGTGGGCTTCGCGCAGGGTGATGTCACCATCCACGAGGATGTGCAGCTCGATGGCGTAATGGTTGCCGATGCGGCGGGTGCGCAGGTCGTGGGGCTCTTCTACGTCGGGGACTGAGGTGACCAACTGGATAATCTCTTTTTCTACTTCGTCCGGCAACGACTGTTCCATGAGATCGCCAATGCCATCGCGTAACAGATGGACGGACACCTTTACGATGAAGGCTCCGACGACCAAGGATGCCAGCGGGTCGAGCACCGTCCAACGCTGCCCCAGGAAGATGGCTCCGCCGATGCCAAGGGCCGTACCGACGGACGACAGGGCGTCGCTGCGGTGATGCCATGCATTGGCCTCTACGGCAGGCGACTTCAGCTGGCGGGCCTTGATGATGGAGTAGCGATAGACGGCTTCCTTAAACACGATAGACAAGAGGGCTGCCCAGAGTGCCAGCATGCCGGGAGCCTCCAAGCGTCCGCCGTTGAGCCATGTGGCAATCTTGGTGGCTCCGCCATACAGAATCCAGATGGCGACGGCCAGGAGTGCCACGCCGATGAGTGTCAGGGCCAGCGTCTCGTACTTGCCATGACCATATTCATGCGACTTGTCCTGGGGTTTGCCGCTGATGCGGACAAAGGCCAGCACGATGATGTCGGTGATGAAGTCGGAGAGCGAATGGACGGCATCGGCTATCATGGCGGCACTGTTTCCCATGATGCCGGCAACAAACTTGAACGCCACCAGAATGACGTTCACGGCACCTCCGACAAGCGTTACCTTGTATATTTCCTTGTTTCTTTCCACGTTCCAGAAAATAAAATGATTAGATAAAAGAAGCCACTCGCGACTTACCGGTTATACTTTGTCAGCAGGTTTTTGACGATATGGCCGCCGCGCTTGATGACGTCGTCAGGCCACGGACCGCCTGGTGTGGCGCGGGGAAGGAGCATGGAGCACGACTCGTTCTTGTCGCTGACCGACCAGAAGACCCAGCCGATGTGCAGTTCCTCCATGAGGTCAACCCACTTCTGCGCCTCCTCCTCATTGATTTCACCGTCGCCGGAGGCTTCGGTCACGCCGCACTCCGAGACGAAGATGGGGATGCGCTTGGCAGCCTCACGCATACGGTCGCGGAGATAGTCCTTGTGGGTGGAGGCATAGAAATGCAGGGTATAGGCCACATTTGAAACCCCCGTGAGCGGACTCTCTGCCACGAGGTGCACATCCTGGTCCCAATGCGGGCAGCCCATGAGGATGATGTTGTCGGGGTCGTACTTGCGAATCTCTCGTATGACGGTCTGGGCATACTGCTTCAGGTCGTCCCACGAGTCTTCGACGGGCTCGTTGTAGAGTTCGTAGATGACGTGCGGATGCTTGCCGTACTTCTTGGCCATCTCGCCAAAGAACTTGGTAGCTTCGGCAGTCAGGAGCTTATGGGAGTGCCAGTCGATGATGACATAAACGTCTTCCTTGATGGCAGCCTCGATGACCGGCGTCATGCATTGCATGGCAAACTCGGGGTTTTCCAGGTAGTTGTCCTCAATCATGATGCCCATGGCAGCGCGTACAACGTTGGCATGCCAGTCGCGATGCAGCGTGCAGACAGCCTTCTTGTTGTAGAAACGTGGCCAAAGGTTATGCCACCCGAGACTGATGCCGCGCAGGGTGACGGGTTGTCCCTGCTGGTCGCAGAGCTGTGTGCCGATGACTTGCAGCTGTCCCCAGCGTTTCACGGGAGCCTCTTGTGCAGCTGCGCTGCAAAATGCGAAATGACAAATGATAAGTGATAAACCTATCAGAAGTCTTTTGTTGATGTTGGTAATCATAATCTTTATATTCTAACGTTTCCTCTAACTTCCTCTAACTTCCTCTAACTTCCTCTGACTTTTAAAACAGCGTGAGTGTATAAAGGTAGATGACGGCAGCAGGAATGGCCAGCAACGAAGAGTCGAAGCGGTCGAGCATGCCACCGTGACCGGGCAGGATGTTGCCCGAATCCTTGATGCCCAGGGTGCGCTTGAAGAGGCTTTCCACGAGGTCGCCCCAGGTGCCGAAGACCACGATGACGAGGCCCAGTCCGGCCCATTGCCACTCGTTGAGCAGGGCAATGCCTTGCTGGTTCTCGTACCATCCGTAGGCCCATGCTAATGCCACGACCAGCAGGCCACCGCCGATGCTGCCTTCCCACGACTTGCCTGGCGAGATGCGCGGGAACAGCTTATGACGGCCTAAGAGCGAGCCGACGCAGTAGGCTCCCGTATCGTTGAGCCAGAGACAGACGAAGACGGAGAGTGGCAGGATGGTGTTGAACACGACGCGTCCGTCGGGTGTGGCGGTAAATGCCAGCACGTTGATGAGCGAGAAGGGTAGGGCGATGTACATCTGTGACAGCATGGTGTAGGCCCAGTTGTTAATGGGGTCGGGCTGTTTACCGTACAGTTCAGCCACCAGCAGATAGACCACCGTGACCAGGTAGGGTATGAACACCATCGACTTGGCGCTGCCACCATAGACGTCGCTACAGAAATAGGCTACAGCGAAGAAGAAATAGACACCTGCCACCGTGCAGATGAAACGGTTGACGGTGACGTGAACGGGTGCCTCGTCGTCGTTGCCACGTTGGTTGACCAGTCCCGTGAACTCCCAGACGGTGAGTCCGGTGACGAGGGCGAACAACAGTACCATGGCCCGTGGGTCAAGGAAACAGGTGACAACGATGGCTACAAACAGGATGCCTGTAATGGCGCGGATGAGAAAGTTCTTCATAGGCTTTACTCTTTTTATTTCTCAGGGGTCTCGGAGTTTTCAGTTGTTTCGGAGTCCTTGGAAGCGGCAGCTGCTGCCTCCAGTTCCTTCTCGCGACGCTCGGCCATAGCCTCTGCGTCAGCCCGCATCTGGGCTTCCAGGAGTTCCTCTGCACGGCTGGTCCAGGGACGTGGACCGAAGATTTTCTCCACATCCTCGGCAAAGATGACCTCGCGGTCAACCAGCAGCTGTGCCAGTTGGGCGTGACCATCCTTGTGCTCGGTCAGTATCTGCTTGGCACGGTCGTACTGCTCGTTGATCATCTTCAGCACCTCGTCGTCCATGATTTTTGCTGTGGTGTCAGAGTAGGGACGCTGGAACTGGTATTCCGCGTTGTTGTAGTAGCAGATGTTCGGCAGCTTGTCGCTCATGCCGGCGTAGGCTATCATGCCGTAGGCCTGCTTGGTGGTACGCTCCAGGTCGTTCATGGCACCGGTGGAGATATGGCCGATGAACAGTTCCTCGGCAGCACGGCCGCCTAAGAGTGAACACATCTCGTCGAGCATGGCCTCCTTGGTCTGCAGCACGCGTTCCTCCGGCAGGTACCAGGCAGCACCCAGCGCCTGACCACGTGGCACAATGCTCACCTTGACCAGCGGGTTGGCAAACTCCGTGAACCATGATATGGTGGCGTGGCCGGCCTCGTGGATGGCTATCGACTTCTTTTCAGCCTCAGTCATCACCTTCGTCTTCTTCTCCAGTCCGCCGATGATACGGTCAACGGCATCGAGGAAGTCCTGCTTGCCTACCTTTTCACTATTGTGACGGGCGGCAATGAGGGCAGCCTCGTTACATACGTTGGCAATGTCAGCTCCCGAGAAACCAGGTGTCTGGCGGGCCAGGAACTCTATATCTACCGTCTCGTCAAGTTTCAGCGGCTTCAGGTGTACCTTGAAGACTTCCGTACGCTCGTGGAGGTCGGGTAGATCCACATGTATCTGGCGGTCGAAACGTCCGGCACGCAACAGGGCGGAGTCGAGCATGTCGGCACGGTTGGTGGCAGCCAGTGTGATGATGCCGCTGTTCGTGCCGAAGCCGTCCATCTCCGTCAGCAGGGCGTTCAGCGTGTTTTCACGTTCGTCGTTACCACCCATGGCGGGGTTCTTCGAACGGGCACGTCCCACGGCGTCAATCTCGTCGATGAAGATGATGCATGGAGCCTTCTGCTTGGCCTGCTGGAACAGGTCTCGCACACGGCTGGCACCTACGCCGACGAACATCTCCACGAAGTCGGAACCTGACATAGAGAAGAACGGCACACCGGCCTCGCCGGCTACGGCCTTGGCCATCAGCGTCTTACCCGTTCCCGGAGGACCTACGAGCAGTGCGCCCTTGGGAATCTTTCCGCCCAGTTCGGTATATTTCTGCGGGTTCTTCAGAAAATCCACAATCTCCTGCATCTCTTGCTTGGCACCAGCCTGTCCTGCCACGTCCTTGAACGTAATCTGCAGGTTGCCGCCGTTCTCGTACATCTTCGCACGGCTCTTGCCCACACTGAAGATGCCGCCTCCCATGCTGCCGCCGCCTCCCATGCGCCGCATGAAGAAAATCCATACGGCCACAATGGCCACAATAGGCAGAATGTTGTATAGCAGGAAGTTGAACACCTCGTTGCTGTTGCGGTTCTCGTAGCTGAAGTCGCCCGTGAATTTCTTGTCGGCACGCATCTGACTGATGAACTGCTCCGTCTGGTCAACCGAGCCAATCTCAACGGTAACGAACGGCTCGGCTCCCGTCTGCTGAACGCTCTGCTTGAACACCTCGCGCACCTTCTCGGGCTTAACATACATGTAGAGCTCGCTCTGGTTCTTGTTGATGACGATCTTCTTGGCGTAGCCAGCCGTCACCATATCCTTGAACTTCGAGTAAGCTACTTGTTTCTTGGTGGCGCTGCTGTCGGTTCCACCAGTCATATACAGGCCGATGAGAATAGCAATGACTATGGCATAAATCCAATTCATATTGAATTTAGGCATGTTCATCTTCGGCTGGTTATTGTTTTCGTTATTGTTGTTTTCCATTCTCTTAATGATTGAAATTCCTATTCACCACTCACCATCAGTCCAGGTCGGGCACTTGCGTCAGTTGGGCATCGGCCCACAGGTGTTCCAAATCGTAGAACTCACGAACGTCGGGCAGGAAGATGTGAACCAGCACGTCGGCAAAGTCCATTGCCACCCACTGGGCATTCTCCAGTCCTGCCACTGCCGTCGGCTTCTCACTCAGTTCCTTGCGGGCGAAGTCGCCTACCGACTCGGTGATAGCCTCCACCTGAGCCGGAGAGTTGCCTTGGCTGATAACAAAATATTTACAGATGCTTCCCTCAATGTTGCTGAGGTCAGCCACTACGATGTTCTGTCCCTTTTTCTCTTGTATTCCCTTGACGATGGTATCTACTAACTGTCTTGTTTGTTCCATTAATATAAATAATGTGTAATTTGACGCACAAAGATACAGCATTTTTCTTGTAAAACTGATATAAAAGGGAAAATTTTGCGCTTTTTTATAATTTTCTTCCGTTTTTTTTTGCTGATTCGGAAAAATGTACTACCTTTGCATCCGCAAATCGGCAAGGAGCTGTTTTTGCAAAAGGCATTGGGGTATGGTGTAATGGTAACACTGCAGATTCTGGTCCTGCCTTTCCTGGTTCGAGTCCGGGTACCCCAACAAAAGAATCGTCAAGTCACTTGGCGATTTTTTTTGTTATATTCTTGGCTATGTCGTGAATTGGTTATTTTTGCAGGCGATATAGATTGCAAATTACGTGTTGAACGAGGAAGACCTGGGCGATGCCACCGTGACGACGGTGTGGGAGTTCGGACTTCCCGACAGCGTGGCATCTATATCATGAACGGCAAAAGGTCGCAGTCAAGTAAGCAAGAATATTATTCTAAAAAGCCTTGGATAAAGAACCGGGTTTGGAATAAAGATTGTCTGTATTTATTATTTTTAGGGATATCCTCTGAATTCTTAGGAGAATTTGGAGGATATTTCTTTTCTCCGTACCTTTGCAACCAGAAAAAGTGATAAATATGAAGAAGCATACAATAGCAGTCCATACCCCTTACGTCCGTCCCGATGCCTATGGTGCCTTGTCGGTTCCCATATATAATAATGTGGCATTCGAGTTTCAGGATGCCCAGACCATGAGCGATGCTTTCTGCAACCGTATCAAGGCTCCTGACTATGCACGGATGGGTAATCCCACGGTGACGAACTTCGAGCAACGTGTCAAGGCTCTGACCGGTGCGGCGCATGTGACAGCCTACAATTCTGGCATGGCGGCTATCAGCAATGTGTTGCTAGCGGTCAGTGCACAGGGAAGGAATGTCGTCACATCGCGTCATCTCTTCGGTAATACGCTGGCGCTCATCAGCAATACACTCTTGCGATTCGGTGTGAAACCCCGCCTGCGTGACCTCACCGACCTGGAGGCGGTAGAGGCAGCCGTCGATGAACAGACCGCCTGTGTGTTTCTGGAAATAGTGACCAATCCGCAGTTGGAGGTAGCCGACCTGAAGGGCATTGCAGACATTGCCCACCGTAAGGGAGTACCCGTGATAGCCGACTCTACCATCATACCATTTACAGAGACGTCGCTGAAGGACTTGGGCGTTGACTTTGAGGTGGTGTCGAGTACAAAGTACATTTCGGGAGGCGGTACGTCGCTGGGTGGCTTGGTTATCGACTACGGCCATTTCCCGCTGATTAACCAGCGTGTGAAGTACGAACTGCTGGTCAACCTCGGCGCCTATATGACGCCACAGGTGGCTTATATGCAGACACTCGGTCTGGAGACACTCGACGTGCGCTATCAGCGCCAGGCTGCCAATACGCGTTGGCTGGCAGAGCAGCTGTGCCAGTTGCCTGCTATCAGCCGCGTGAATTATGTCGGGCTGGCAGACAACCCCTACTATGCCTTGGCGCAGCAGCAGTTCGGACCCACAGCAGGCGCTATGCTCACCATTGACCTCGCGTCGAAGGAAGCCTGTTTCCAGTTCCTGAACAGTCTGAAACTCATTCATCGTGCCACCAATCTCTTCGACAGTCGCACGCTGGCCATTCATCCTGCCTCTACCATCTTCGGACTCTTTCCGGACAGGCAGCTGGAGCAGATGGACGTGCGACAGACTACCATCCGGCTTTCTGTAGGATTAGAGGCCCCCGAAGACATTCTTGAAGATATTATACAAGCATTATAATCATAAAGTCATGGCAAAGATAGCACATAGTCTAATAGAGTTAATCGGCAATACGCCACTGGTGGAGCTGACGGGAACGGAACGTGAACTGAAGCTCCGGGCCAACGTGATTGCCAAGTTGGAGTACCTGAATCCGGCACGTAGCGTAAAGGACCGTACAGCGCTGGCACTCATTGAACGGGCGGAACGCAAGGGACTGATAGGTCCTGGTACCACGATTGTCGAGCCGACGAGTGGCAATACGGGCATTGGCCTGGCATTCATAGCTGCCATCCGTGGCTACCGGCTCATTCTGACCATGCCAGATGCCATGTCTGTAGAGCGTCGAACCCTGCTGAAGTCCTTAGGTGCAGAACTGGTGCTGACACCTTCTTACGAAGGCATGGCCGGTGCCATCCGCAAGGCACAGGAGCTGAAGGAACAAATAGGCAATGCCTACATTCCCCAACAGTTCGAGAATCCTGCCAACCCGGAAGTGCATCGCGCCACGACGGCAGAAGAAATATGGAACGACACTGATGGCAAGGTGGACATCTTTGTGGCAGGCATCGGAACGGGTGGCACCATCACAGGTGTGGGGCAGGTGCTGAAAACCTATAATCGTAAGGTAAAGGTTGTGGGTGTGGAACCCTATACGTCGTCAGTGCTCAGCGGTGAGCGTCCTGGTCCCCACAAGATACAGGGCATTGGTGCAGGATTCCAGCCCAAGGTACTTGACACGACGGTCTATGACGAGATACTGCGCATCAAGGACGAGGAGGCCTTTGCCGTAGGACGCCTGTTGGCTACCAAGGATGGTGTGTTGACGGGTATTTCCAGCGGTGCTGCCGCGGCAGCTGCCATCAAGCTGGCGCGACGTCCGGAGAATGCCGGGAAGAACATCGTGGTACTGTTGCCCGACACGGGGGAGCGATACCTGACGACCGCATTGTTTAACTTTGAAAACGCATAGTTATGGCAGAGATAAGAAAACTGAATATTATCGCCTTCAGCGGCGACTTTGACAAACTGACGGCTGTGTTTACGTTAGGGACTGGGGCGGCAGCCGTGGGTTACGAGGTGAATATCTTTTTCACCTTCTGGGGACTTGACGCCATCAAGCAGAAACAGGGACGTTCGTTCACGGGTGGCAACTGGCTCACCAAACTCTTTGGCTTCATGATGGGTGGCCTCAAGGTGACTCCCACCAGCCGCTTCAACTTCTTGGGTATTGGTCCGAAAATCTTCCGTTACCTGATGCGAAAGAACAATGTGGCAACGCTCGAGGAACTTGTTGAGGCTGCCAAGGTGCTTGGTATTAATCTCTATGCCTGTGAAATGGCAATGCATGTACTTGGCCTCAAGAAGGAAGACTTCATCCCTGAGGTGAAGGATGTGCTCGGAGTGGCCTCGTTCCTGAAACTGAGTGAAGGCGGACAAACCTTGTTTATTTAGAGTATCTTGGTCCCCTAAGTTCTTTGACCTGAAGGTACAAAGCGGCATAGCCGAGCGAGGGGACGAAAGGGGTCTGAACAGGCGCAGGCTCCATGTATAACAATAAAAGGTCTGATAACGCTTGTTCAGACCCCCATCCCCCTAACTCAGGGGGCTTAAGCAATGAAACAGGTATTAGACATTACGAAGGAGCATTGCCCGATGACCTTCGTCAAAACCAAGATTGAGCTTTCAAAGCTACAGGCGGGCGATATACTCGAAGTGCTGCTTACCGAGGGCGAGCCGTTGGACAACGTGCCCCGTAATGCCCGTGAACAGGGCTACAACGTAGTTTCCGTAGAGCATGTGGAGGGAGCTACCCATAAAGTAATCATCAAAAAATAATGTATAACCACGGAGTTTAGAGGTGATGTTCTTCGTCTTTCAAGTGAGTATGACGGGCGAGAACTTCTTCCAACTCCCTTTAACTTCTTAAAAAATGGCAGATTCAAATCTTCAACGCAGTGTGACCACTGCTACCGCCAGACGACTGGCGACAACTACCAAGACCGCCCCTCAGATGGGGAGTATTACTCCGAGACTATTGCTGAAAGTGCTGCCTTGGGTGCAGGTTAGTGGCGGCACGTTCCGTGTCAACCGCACGAAAGTCGAGCTTCGCAAGAGTGAGCGCCTTCCTATCCAGTACCTGAACGGTGAGCCGTCGTTCTCCTCAGAGAGTCTGAAGGCCATCCCTTTGTTCTCAGAGTTTGAAGACGAGATTGTTGACCGTTTGGCCCGTTCGTTCGAGACGAAGGAGGTGGAAATCGGCCAACTGTTCGTCGAGGAAGGCAAGGACAAGCAGAAATTCTTCATTGTGGCCAACGGTCAGGCAGAAGTTATCAGTAAAGGGCCTCATGGCGAGGAGTTGCGTATTGCGCTGTTGGGCGACGGAGAGTACTTTGGCGAGACCGACCTGTTGGACGATGCAGCATCTACCGTGAGTGTCCGTGCCGTCACACCTACGGTGTTCCTCGGTTTGAAGCTGAAGGAACTGGAGAAGTTTATCAAGGAGGTTCCTGACTTCCGTGAGACGTTCAGCAAGGCTGTTGACAAGCAGTTGCGCTTGAAGGCCACCGTCAACGACCACGGTGAGAAACATATTGACCTGGTAAGCGGCCACGAGGAGGACAATATCATCCCTGAGACATACATCGATTACGAGGAGAACCCCACGGAATCTTGTCTGAACACCTTGCAGACGGTGGTTAGTGTGCCTACTCGTGTCAGCGACCTCTATAACAACCCCTACAACCAGCTCGAGGAGCAACTGCGCCTGTCTATTGAGAGTATCAAGGAACGTCAGGAGTGGGAGCTTATCAACAACAAGCAGTTTGGTCTGCTGGCGGCTGCCAACCCCGCCTATCGCATCACAACACGCTATGGTTCGCCGACACCCGACGACCTTGACGAGCTGCTGTCGCTGGTGTGGAAGGAACCAGCCTTCTTCATTGCCCATCCGCGGGCCATTGCCGCCTTTGAGCGTGAGTGTACGTGGCGTGGTGTGCCCCCAGTCACTACCGACCTCTTCGGTACCAAGGTCATCTTGTGGCGTGGCGTACCCCTGATACCATCCGACAAGGTGGAGGTTGAGGGACAGTACCTGACAGGTCGTGGCGTAGGCACGACAAAGATAATCCTTGTACGTGTCGGTGAGAAGAACCAGGGTGTCATCGGCTTGCACCAAAGTGGAATTCCCGGTGAGATAGCCCCCTCGTTGAGTGCACGGCTCATGGGCCTCGACAAGTTCGGTGTGGCATCCTACCTGCTCACGAAGTACTTCTCACTGGCCTCACTCACCGATGACGCCATCGCTGTGCTTGAGAATGTCGAGGTAGGATATTACCATGACTATCAGCACCGGAATAAAGTAGAGAAATAGAAACGCCTCACCCCAAGCCCTTACCAATGGGAGCAGGGGAGAAAACTCAGTTAGCGTATGATAGATATACAGAATATAAGCGGCTATGGTTTGGAAGACCCTGGCTTCGAACTGCTTAGAGAGGCGGCGCAGAAAATACTCGCCTCCAGTACCACTCCCAAGGGCGATGGCAGCAGTTGTCCGAAGTATGGTGACGATGCCCCGCTGAACCTCACGGTACTCACCACACCCCTCTCCCTCGGTGAGGGGCTGGGGGTGAGGCCATTGGGCGATGAGCTTCAGGACCTGCACTACGAGGAGTCTGACACGCTGAACTCGGAGCAGATCAAGCGCGACTTCCCCGTCTTGCAGCAGAAGGTAAACGGTCACGACCTTGTGTGGCTGGACAATGGTGCAACGACGCAGAAACCCAATCAGGTGATTGACAAAATTTCAGACTATTACCGCACGTACAACTCAAACATCCATCGCGGAGCCCACACGCTGGCAGCCCGTGCTACCGATGCTTACGAAGAGGCCCGTGAGAAGGTGCAGCGGTTCATTAATGCCGCATCCAGTGAGGAGATTATTTTCGTGCGTGGCACCACGGAAGGCATCAACCTCGTGGCACAGACTTATGGTCGTCAGAATCTGACAGCCGGCGACGAGGTCATTGTTTCTGAGCTTGACCACCATGCCAACATCGTGCCCTGGCAGCGTGTCTGTCAGGAGCGTGGAGCCACGCTCCGTGCCATTCCCACTGACTCCAACGGCGACCTGATACTCTCGGAGTTGGAGCGGCTTATCACGCCCCGCACACGGTTTGTGTCGGTGGGTCATGTGAACAATACCTTTGGCACTATCAACGACGTGCAGCGCATCATCGACATCGCCCACTCCCACCATATCCCCGTACTGATAGACGGTGCACAATCCATAGCCCACACACCGGTAGATGTGCAAAAGCTGGGTGCCGACTTCTTCGTATTCAGTGGCCATAAAATCTATGGTCCCAACGGCATCGGTGTCGTGTATGGCCGTAAGGAACTGCTTGACAAGATGCAACCCTGGCAAGGTGGTGGCAACATGATTAAGGACGTCACCATCGAGCGTACGGAGTACAATGTTCCACCCGCCCGTTTCGAGGCAGGAACACCCAATGTGGCCGATGCCATCGGACTGGGTGCAGCTCTCGACTACGTGAGTCGCCTTGGAATCCGTAACATTGAGCACCATGAGCACCAGCTGACGGAGTATGCCCGCGAACAGCTCGGCCAAATACCAGGACTGACGCTCATTGGCAACCCCAGGAACCGCGTGTCGGTGGTGAGTTTTGTGCTCGACGGCATCCCCGTGCCGGAGACAGGGACCCTGCTGGACAAGGAGGGCATTGCCGTACGTGCCGGTCACCACTGTGCCCAGCCCGCCCTGCGTGCCTTGGGCTACGAGATGAGTGTCCGTCCCACCTTTGCACTCTACAATACCCGCGAGGACGTCGATAAGCTCGTCATAGCGGTTCGCAAAATCATCGGTGAAAGGTAATAAATTGAAAATGGTAAATTAGTAAATCGAAAATAATTATGGTAGCAAAGATAATAGTCAATGGAGAGTCGCAAGAGGTACAGCTACCTCTCAGCCTCACAGAGTTAATCAAGCAGAACGATGTGCAGCAGCCCGAAATGGTCAGTGTACAGGTGAATGACGATTTTGTAGATCGTGCCGAGTGGGACAGCCTGCAAATCAAGGAAGGCGATACTGTCGATTTCCTCTATTTCATGGGAGGGGGAAGTCCAATGCATAATGCATAATAGGCTGCGCACGAAAAAGATTAAGCATTGAGAATTAAGCATTAAACATTGAAGTTATGTTTGATTTTACAGAAGATCAGATACAGCGCTATTCGCGGCATATCCTCTTGCAGGATGTTGGTGTAGAGGGACAGGAGAAAATCATGAATGCCCGTGTGCTCGTCATCGGAGCCGGCGGACTGGGAGCCCCTGTGTCGCTTTACCTGGCAGCGGCCGGCATTGGGCGCATCGGCATTGTCGATGCCGACGTGGTAGATCTCTCCAACCTTCAGCGCCAGGTCATCCACTTCACAAAGGACGTTGGCGTACCGAAGGTGGAGAGTGCGAAGGAGAAGATACAGGCCATCAACCCCGATGTGAAGGTAGATACCTACTATGAGTTCCTGGACTCGTCGAACGCGCTTGACATCATCAAGGAATATGACTTTGTCGTTGACGGTACGGACAACTTCCCCGTGAAGTTCCTCATCAACGATGCCTGTGTGATGGCAGGAAAGCCATTCTCGCATGGCGGCATCCTGCGTTTCAATGGCCAGACGTTCACCCACCTGCCCGGTACGGCCTGCTACCGTTGTTTCTTCAAGGAACCGCCTCCCGTGGGTGCTGTTCCTACCTGTTCGCAGGCAGGTGTCCTGGGAGCCATTGCCGGTATGTTGGGAACCATCCAGGCTGCCGAGACACTGAAGTACTTCACGGGGGTAGGGGAGTTGCTGACCAACCGTCTGCTGACTTTTGACGCAAAGAGCATGCAGTTCCGCACCGTCAACGTCAAGCAGCGTCCCTCCTGTGCCATCTGCGGCACGAATCCCACCATTGACCACCTAATAGACTATGAACAGGCGGCGTGCGACCTAAAGTCAATGCATAATGCTTAATGCATAATGCATAATAGGCTGCGCACGAAAAAGATTAAGCATTATGAATATTCCACAGTCGATAATAGAAGAACTGATAGCACAGGCCAGGAAGGACGCGCCCGATGAAACGTGCGGCTACCTGCTGGGTACCAGCGGCAACGCTGGCGATTCCGTGACAGAGAACTACTGGATGGAGAACATTGACCACTCGCCCGAGCATTTTTCCTTTGCTCCGAAGGACCAGTTTACGGCGCTGAAGTATGCCCGTTCCAAAGGTCTGAAGATACTGGCTAACTGGCATAGCCATCCTGCCTCGCCCTCACGCCCCTCACAGGAAGACCTCCGACTGGCCAACGATCCCACCATCCGTTACGCCATCCTCTCGCTTCTGGACGGACAGCCGACGCTCAACTCGTTCAGGATTCAGAACGGCGTGGTAGTGGACAAGGAAGTGCATTTGTAAAGACAAATGCTTTCATACCTATACAAAAGGAAAGAGGCTCCCTGTTGGAAGCCTCTTCCCTTTTCATTTACTGTTTTACTTGCGTCCGAAGTGGCCGCTGCCACTGGTGTTTCCGTTGCGATGGCTCCTGTCCGTAGTCGAAGTGCGTACCGTAGCATTGTTGTGCGTAGTAGTTGTCGTGCGTACGGTCGTACTGTTGTGCGTCGGAGTCGTCGTCCTGTTCGTGTTGTGCCAAGTGCCGGTGTTCGCGGTATGCCTTGTGCTGTTGTGGTTGTTGTGCACAGTGGGCTTGGTTACGTGGCGGTCAGCATAGAAGCGGTCGCCTCTGTGGTTGTTGCCCCCCTTGTAAGTTACGAATACCGTCGGATGAGCATTGTAGTAGCGGTTCCTGTCGTAGTGGGTATAGATGCCGAACGACCATCCTCCTGTCTTCCATGTCACGGGACGATAGAAGTAGGCGCGGCTCATATACCTATCATACTGCCAGGCGTTCAAGACAAACCTCAGGTCAGCATTACGACGGTCCCACCAGATGCCGAACGTGTCGTTGTGACCATTGATGCTCAGCAGGTAGTCCAGATTAATCTCATAGACTGCTTCATACTGTGCTGCCGTCAGGTTCAGTTCGTAAGCCATCTTGTCGCTTAGGAACAGAGCCTCGTTCTTGGCTGCGTTATAGCTCATTGCGTTGGCCGAGATAGTCATGACCATCATCACTGCCAGAATCATCATCTTCTTCATAATCTTATCTCCTATTCTTTAAAGAGTTAAACGTTTTTTCTTTGTCACAGTGCAAAGTACGGCATTTTCTGTGAGTAAAACAAGGGAATGTTCCTAAACTGCCGGTCGTAAAACCCTAAACTTCGATGGGGATTTCCCCTGCAAGGCCGTAGGTGCACAAAAAAAGGCTTCCCTCTCAGGAAGCCCTTTTTCTCACATATGTCTTGTGTGTGTTTATTTCTCGCGGTTCTCGGCGTCGATGGCCTTGATTTTCTCGCGTACGAGGTTCATGTCGTCCTTCAGTTTCTGAACCTTGCGGTTCATCTCGTCGATGAGTGAGTTGCCCTTCTTGGATGAAGCGTTGAGGAAACCGAGGTTGTTTTCGTAGGTCTGCACCTCCTGCTTGATGGTCTCGTACTGGCGCATCAGTCGGGCACGTTCGTTGTCGAGTGCATTCTCTCCACGCTCAGCCACCTGCTTGAGGTTGTCCTTGAACTTGCTCAGGCGGCGCTTGGCTACGCTGATGTTGAGATCCTTATATAGTTTGTCGAGTACGGCGTGGTACTCCTCGTAGAGTTTGTCCTTCTCCTTGAAGGGTACATGGCCTACGGCCTGGTACTCCTCAACGAGTTTCTGCACCTTCTCCTGCAGGTCCTCACTCTTCTCTTCGGCGGCAGCCTTGAGCTGTTCGATGATGTCGCGTTTCTTCGTCAGGTTCTGGTGCTCCTCGCTGCGCTGTCCGGCGCCGGCGGCGTTGCGGGCCTCGAAGAACTTGTTGCAGGCACCCAGGAACTCCTCCCACAGCTGATCGCCCAACTTCTTGGGCACCATGCCGATGGTCTTCCACTCCTTCTGCAGTGCGATGAGCTTATCGCTGGTAGATTTCCATTCGGTGCTGTCCTGCAGCGCCTTGGCCTTCTCAATGAGGGCGCGTTTCTTCTCTGCATTCTCCTTGAAGGTGTCCTTCAGCGTCTTGAAGTATTCGGCCTTCTTGGCGAAGAACTCGTCGCAGGCGGCACGGAAACGTTCGAAAATCTTGACGTTCATCTTCTGCGGTGCAAAACCGATGGTCTTCCACTCCGCCTGAATGTCGATAATCTCTTTTGTGCGCTTCTCCCACTCGGCAGAGCCCTTGCTCTCGGCAGTGGCAATAGCCTCTACCTTTTCGCAGAGGGCGGTCTTGCGGGCAAGGTTCTCCTCTTCCTTGGAGCGCAGTGCCTCGAAGTGCTGCTGGTGGCGCTTGTTGATGATGGTGGAAGCAGCTTTGAAACGGTTCCATATGTCCTCGCGCAGTTCCTTGCTCACAGGACCTGTCTCGCGGTATTCCTGGTGCAGCTTCTGCAACTGGTGGAAGGCACTGATAACGTCCGGCTCGTCGGCCAGGCGCTCCGCAGCCTCGCAGAGCCGTGTCTTGGCCTCAAGGTTTTTCTTGAAGTCGTATTCGCGGGCCTCGCTGTTCAGTTTCAGTAGGTCATAGAACTGCTCCACGTAGAGCTGGTAGTTACGCCATAGCTCGTTGGCCTTCTCGGCAGGCACGTTCTTGATTTCCTTCCATTCCTGCTGCAAGGCCTTGAATTCCTGATATGACTTGTTGGCTTCCTCGGGTGAGGTAACCATAGACTTGATTTTCTCGATGATCTCCTGCTTCTTCTTCAGGTTCTCTGCTTTTTCAGCTTCCTGTTCCTTGAAGAGTTGCTGGCGCTTCTCCTTGATGATGCTCATCTCGGCCTTGAAGGCCTCTTCCTCCTGGTCGGGCATAATCTGGTAGTTGGCAGCGTCGTTGCCAGCATCTGTAAACGCCTTGAACTGTGCTTCGCGCTCGGCAATGTGCAACTTGTAGAATACCGTCTTGAGGTAGTCTATCTCTTCCTTTTGCAGTGGTTCGTCGCCGTGGGCAATCTCCTTGACGCGGTCAAGCACCTCTTTCTTTGTGTTATACACTTTGCGCTCAGGTTCCCCTGCTGCTTCTTCTGCTGCAGGTGCTGCCGTCTCCTCAGCCACTGATTCTTCTGAGACGTTGCTGTCCTCCTCGGCTTGCGACAAGGGGGCGTTTTCTACTACGTTTTCTTCTACGGGAGCAGCTGCCTGGTTCTGCAGTTCTTCCTGTGCACCCATTTCAAGGGTCTTTTCTTGAGAGTCCATTGTTTAAACGTTTTAGTTTAAAATTAGGTTAGATCATACATGTCATGGTACAAAGTTTACGGAAAGTCGGGGCAATACTAAACAAATTCGCTTGTTTTTAATGCCATGACGCAGCAACTTCGCCAATTGATTGGCAAAGTTACGGAAAAAGGTTAAAAAGTAATAAGTTAAAAAGATAAAACACTTGGTGTTTTGCATTATTTAACTAATTGTACGCCGTTTTTGCCCTTTTTTCTCACTCTCCACTCACCATTCTCCACTCACCAAAATCATATCAGTCTCTTTTTCCTGAACAGGAACCAGGTGGCGACGGAAATCATGATGGAGAGGACGATGGCGATGACAAAGCCTACGGGGTTGGACTCCATGCCGTTGATGAGATTCATGCCGAAGAACGAGGAGATGAGTGTTGGCAACATGAGGATGATGGTCACGGAAGTCAGCGTACGCATGACGGTGTTCATGTTGTTGTTGATGATTGACTGGTAGGTGTCCATGGTCGATTCAAGGATGTTCGAGTAGATGTTGGCCGTTTCGCGGGCCTGTGTCATCTCGATGTTCACGTCCTCGATGAGGTCAGCGTCCAGTTCGTCAATCTGCAGTTTGAACTTCAGTTTGGAAAGGAGTGTCTCATTGCCTCGGATGGAAGTGACGAAGAACGTCAGCGAGTCCTGCAGACGGCTGAGTCCTATGAGGCTTTCGTTGTTCACCTCCTGATCCAGGTTCTGCTTGGCTTTCTCTATGAGCATGTTTATCTGCTTGAGTCGCTTCAGGTACCATACCGCCGACGACAAGAAGAGCCGGAACGTCATATCGACGAAGTCCGTGAACCCCTCGCCGCGTTTCTGCTGGAACGATACGAAGTCAATCATCATATTCGTCTCATAGTAGCACACGGTGATGGTCACGTCACGCTTGTGGATGATGCCGAGGGGCACCGTGGTATAGGGCGTGCGCGAGCGTACCTCTTTAACATAAGGAATACGCAGGATGATGAGCATCCAACCGTCGTCGTACTCATAACGGGCACGCTCGTCAGTATCGCTGATGTCACTCATGAAATAGTCGGGGATACTGAACTTCTCCTCCAGCATCTGCTGGTCCTCTTCGGTAGGACAAGTCACTTGTATCCAGCAATTAGACTGCCATTCGCTGATTTGGGTCAGTCCGTTGGTGTAGTTCCAGTAAGTCTTCATTGTGCTAATCCTTTTTAAAAAACGGTCTTAGCGGCAAGAGGATTAGCGGTCTTGCCTGCTGTTCCCCTCGCCTTACGAATTGTAATTATCCGCCGGGTAGTCGTCCATTTTTTATTAATATTTGGTTATCGCTTGCAAAGGTACAATGTTTATCTGACTAAACCAAACATTTCCGCCGTTTTTTATCATGTTCTATATCAGTGTGGCGTGGAGGATGACCATGTGCTATAATGGTTAAAACACAGTGTATTACGTACACCTAATTGACTGCAAACCAGTAAAATGGGCCAAAACTTAAAAAAGTGGAAAACTTCCATATCCCTAAAATGCTAAATGCCTGAAAATTTGCACTTTCAGTTTTTCGGCAAAGTGGACAAAATGGAAGAAAGGGGGTAAAAACGGCCAAAAAAAGTGGATTGGAAATTTGCGGCCTGCTACATATTTTCTATACTTTTGCCCATCGAAAACCCGAAAAGAGGTAGAAATAACAAACTTAAAACAATTTATAAAATTATGAAGAAACTATACTTCTTGTCATTCGTGACAGCTGCCATGCTTTTGGCTTCTGCACCCGTTCACTCACAGTACATCACTGAGGCTCCTGCCGGAGGATTCGACTTTTCTCAGGGCAAGGACTATGTTGTCATCTATGCTCCGGACGAGCAGGTGTCTGCCATTGGCAGCAAGATGCTCTCCGACCAGAATCTGGACCCCGACAGGGTAGATAATCAGTTCTACTACTGGACTGCCGACTGGGACAAGACGCTTTTTACACTCTATGATATAGAGGATAATCAGAAAAACTCATGGGGCGGAACAGAGAAGCTGGACATGACTCCGCTTTATGACTGGGGAGCAGGCCATTTTGGTGCCAAGGCCAAGGCATACGACCTCAGCTGCATCACCGAGGACCATGTCCTGCACATCGGTTTCATGAATATTGGTTCCGAAAGTGCTTCGAAGTATTTTAAATTTACTTTCGGCCCTAACAACAAGGAAATACAACTAGTGGTAAACAAGTCTGTTGGCCAGGCGGCTGGTGATTTGGTTGGTGTGGGTAATGCCCCGGCACTCAATCAGTGGTACTATTTAGACATTCCCATCAGCGTTTTGCTGGATGAGGACGGTGACTTTGGCTTCGAGTGTGACTTCACCAAGAAGACGGGCACCATCATTTTCGGTGTGGGCTTTGATAATGCTACTTCTTCGGAATTCACTGCCGGTGCCGTGGATCCTGATACGGGTATGAAGACGATTACCATCACCGAGAAAGGCTCTGCCCTGGCCGTTGACCATGTGTTCCTCTATGTACCCGACCCGACATCAGGCATTTCTGCTGTTGAGCGTAGCGTGACTGACGTTGATGCCTCTGCCTACAACCTCTCTGGTCAGAAGGTGGATGCCAACTATCGTGGTATTGTCATCAAGAACGGACGTAAGTACATTCAGTAATCAAAGAGAGTAAGAAATATGAAGCTATCATCGGTTTTTTACGGTGCTTTGTTGGCTGCAGTTCTTCCGACTGTTGCCAATGCACAGGCCATAGAGGGTGCCCCTGAGGGGTATTCCCTCGTGTGGAGTGATGAGTTCGACGGTACCGCCCTGAACGAGAGCAACTGGTCTATAGAGGTCAGCGGCACAGGAGGTGGCAACCAGGAGCTGCAGTACTATCGTCGCGAAAACGTCAGCGTGGCCGACGGTAACCTTGTGCTGACTGCCCGTCGTGAGAATTATGAGGGCAAGAGTTTTACCTCAGGTCGTATCAATTCGAATCAGAAGGCGGTTTTTAAGCATGGCATCATGCAGGCCCGCATTAAGTTCCCCAATACTGCCAATGGCTTGTGGCCTGCCTACTGGATGATGGGTAACGACATCAATAAGTACGGATGGCCTCGCTGCGGCGAGATGGACATTGTGGAGATGGGACATTTCAACGCCATCACGGGCAAGTATGCCGGTTGGCAGGACCGTTACTTCTCAGGCACCTTGCACTATGGCCCCAGCGCCAGCAACCAGGACCACCAGCAGCAGAGTCAGGAGTTCGATTCTGAGAAGTTCGAGGATATCGGTCCTGTGGAAGGCGACTATCATATTTTTACTGTAGAGTGGGATGGCGAGTACATATATATGTATTATGACTTGGAGAAATACACGAACGCTAAGAAGCGTCAGGCTCGCTATTTCACATTGGGCGTGTCTCCTTCTGACGACAATTATTCGCCTGGCAAGTATTTCCAGAAACCCTTCTATTTCCTCTTCAATCTGGCTGTAGGCGGTACGTTCACCAATATCTACAATCCTTCTGGCATAACCGCCCTGCCCACAGCCGGCAGCGAAGCCAAGATGTATGTTGACTGGGTGCGCGTCTATCAGGCCGATAGCGACAGTGACGCACAGTATCTCTTCTACGATAAGAATGGCACTAAGCAGACCAACATTCCCGACGAGCCGGAACCCGAGCACCACGACGACAACGTGACGGAGCTCTCCGGTTTTGCTACCGAGGCTTTGGATGCGAATGGTGAAACCACGTTCGACTTCAACGACGTGTCGGACGCCGTGCTCATCTCCACCAGTCAGGGTGTGACAGGTAATCTGCAGAATGCAGGTGCTACGGTTTACGACTACAATGTGAACAACACCAACCGTAACCTCTATATCTGGGATAATACCTATGTTGCCGTCAACCGCGACGGAAAGACCAACTCCTTCGGTTGGGACGAGGGATATAACATGTTTACCGTTGGTAGTGCGGGATGGTCAGGCTTGGGCTTCAACATCAGGAATGAAGACCTCTCGATGATAGACGACGGCTGGTGGTTCCACTTCGCCATGAAGGGCGACGACCAGGAGCTGCATACCTCGCACCAGATTACCGTGAGCAATGCCAACTTTATCATTGGCAACAGCGACGGCAAGTTTGCCAGCATCGGCGACTTCAAACGTGACGGACAGTGGTACTACTTCGACATTCCCGTCAAGGCCCTGCAACAGTTTGCCACCCCCCTGTTCAAGGGCAACGCTGCAGCCTTCGACGATAACATTTTTGCCGTAATCAGTGGTGGCGTGACGGATGCCTCGGTGGAGTTCGACAACATTTTCTTCTACAAGAGCAAGACCAAGGAAATCCCCACCTACACCGACACGGCTACTGAAATAGGTAAGTATGGCTATAAGAGTGTGGATGAAGACGGCAATTGGGTCTTCGATCTTGATAATGTTGCCGAAATGATTCCCCTTCAGCTCTCCGAAGACGTGTGGAAGGGGGTTACCGGCGACGGTAATTACGGTTCGGAAAACCTTGTCAGTCAGGACCGCGACTATACGCAGAACAATAACTATTATGCATGGGAAAACACGATGGTAGGCGGCCATGATGAAGTGGCAAACTCTTCTGGTGTCTATACTGGCGGCATCTCTACGTGGGTTTCTGCTCCTAATGTCACATGGAATGGCATGGGCATTGCCTCCGCAACCCAGAAGGACCTCTCCATGATTGACGACAGCTACTACATGCACATTGCCCTGCGTTCAGACGCTGCCGTCGGACACATCCCCGTACGTGTACGTTTGGGTGCAGAGGATAGTGATGCCATTCTGACCTTTGGCGCCTACAGCACACATCCCCTCTTTGGCGATTTCCCCCGCGACGGCGAGTGGTATGCATTCGATATTCCCGTCAGGGTCATCAAGAGGTACGGCAACCTGTGGGGCAAGAACGGCAATGGCAAGGTGAACGTCGGTGAAAACATTCTTTGTTTCTACACTATGGATACCTATTATACCGGAAGCCAGTTCTCGTTTGACAACATTTTCTTCTGGAAACCGGCTGACGGCAGCATGCCCGAGTTCAGCGAATGGGGCGACTATGGTTACAAGAGCTTGGACGAGAACGGCAAGTCGGACTTCGACTTCGAAGGCAAGGAGTTTATCAATTTCAGTGTTCCCGCTGCCACCATCGACATGCAGACCAAAGGAGGTACCGAGGACGACAATATCCTGGCGGGCTACTATACGCTGAACAACTGGGAAGGCAATACCTATACCGATGGTTCGCACAGCCAGGAGGTTGCCAACTCCTTCGGCATAACCAACCAGGGCTGGATTGACTGGAAGGTAGGCAACAGAGGATGGTCGGGCGGCGGATTCATTGCCGACGACGGTGCCGACCTCCGTGTGCTGGAAGAGGGCGACTGGTTCCTGCACTTCGCCATGCGTGGCACCGACCAGTGCAACCACCTCATCGGCTTCGCTGAGTCACGCTTCACCATCGGCTCAGCACCGTTCGACCAGAACACCCCCGTCATCGGCAACTACAAGCGTGACGGCGAGTGGTACAGCTTCGACATTCCCTACAGCGTCATAAAGGCTGAGAAGGGACAGACGATCTTCCCGTCGTCCAATGGCGGACAGATAGCCTGGAAGGGTAACCTCGTCTGGTTCATGAGCGGTGGCCATACCGGTGACGAACTCCAGCTGGACAATGTCTTCTTTTGGCGTGATAAGGTGACCACAGGCATTGAGCGCCCGAGCATCACCCCAGTCCTTCCCCAGGGAGACGGCGCTTGGTACACCCTCGACGGTCGCAAAGTGGCAAATGGTACATTGTCAGATGGTCAGTTGCCCAAGGGAATCTATATCCATAACGGTAAAAAGTTTGTGATTAAGTGATTAGATATAGTTTTTTATTACTGTGTATGTTAGTGTCCCTCACTACCGCCTTGGCACAACAACGTAGTGCCAAGCGCGGCGTGTGCTGGGATGAAGGCAACCAGAAACTCACTGACGCACCCGCCAGCAAGATGGTTCCCGGCGTCAGTTGGTACTACAACTGGGGCCAGACACCACAGGCTGCAGGCACCAAGCTGATAGGTACGGAAGATGGTATCGCCTATCTGCCGATGTGCTGGAACGCCGGCTTCAACGAGACGGCGCTGCGTAACTATCTCTCCACTCACCCGGAGGTGCAGTACCTGTTGGGATTCAACGAGCCCAACTTCTCCTCGCAGGCCAATATGACACCCCAGCAGGCTGCCAATGCATGGCCCAAGCTGGAGCAGATAGCCGACGACTATAATCTGGAGCTCGTGGCACCTGCCCTGAACTTCACCGGCGAGACGGTGGGCGGCAAGAAGTGGGACCCCTTCGACTGGTATAACGAGTTTTTCCGTCTCTATCCGACGGCAAGGGTTGACTATTTGGCCATGCACTGCTACATGAACTGGGCGGAGAATGTCGATTGGATTGCCAGTCGCTATTTCTATACTGATAAAGGTGAGAACGACCTCTACAGGGATGCCCAGCGGAACAAGTACCCCTATCTGGTAAAGTATCTTGACGATTACAAGGCTGCCCACGGCCATTTCCCACGTATGTTCCTCACCGAGTTCTGCTCATGGGAGTACAATGTCTATCCTTACAATCTTACACTCGATTTCCAGATTGATCAGATGACGCAGAAGGTGCAGTATCTGGAAACGAGCGACCTCGTGTCCGGCTATGCCTGGTTCATGGGCAATCCGAGAGGCGGTGAAAACGACTCACCGTACATGAGCCTCTTCAAGACCAATACTCCCGCCAGCGAGCTCTCGACTCTGGGCAAGGTGTATGTCTATATGTCGTCGTTCGACAAGGAGAAGTTCTATGTTCCCAGCGAACAGATACTGGCCAAGGACTACATTGATGCCTCGCTCGACAACCAGCAGGTGAAGGTACGCCCTAATACTGAGACAGACAGCGACATCTCTCTGCAGGTGGAACTGCAAAGTGGCACCCTGGTGCATTATCAGGTCAGTGTGCCGAAGGACGGCGACTACACGCTGACGCTCCACATGAAGTCCAGTGCTGACGGTGCCTTCCGCGTATATCTCGACCAAACGGGGGCTGCCAACGCGGTGCTGAAGACCACCCTTATCTCCACCGACGGACGCTGGGCCGACCAGACGGTCACCGTGCCACTCAAGGCCGGTGAGCACCGAATACTCCTGTGGAACGGTGGTGCACAGTCCATGTTCATGAACAGCCTGCACTTCGATGCAGATGTAACGGGTATCTCTCCACTCACCACTCACCCGTCACCGCTCACCGATGCGTGCTACACCCTCGACGGACGTAAAGTGGCAAATGGTACATTGCCAAAGGGCATCTACATCTACAACGGAAAAAAGATAATCATCAAATAATTCAATAACTCAATAACTAAAACTTTAATGCTTATGAAGAAGCTTTTATTTACCCTTGTGGCACTGCTTGTAGCGTTGACAGGATTCGCTGCAGACAACCTGCTTAGTGGCGGAAAAAACCTTCCCGCCATGCTTCAACGTTCTGGTCATGAATATACCGATGCAGAACGTGGTTACCTCGTGGATGGTGTTAAGAATGCTACTGAAAGTGATGTGGTAAATCTTGACCTTTACTATGAAGAGCAGAACGACGGATTCTATTTCGATTTGGGAACTACAACTAAAATTGGTGTTGTCAAGATTTTTTGGACGGGCAAACATTGTACAAAGTACAAGATTTATGGAAGCAACGAGGTCCCTACGTTGGATAGTCCAGGTACGGAAATCGGCAGCTTCGACGAGTATGGTGCACTCAACGATGACACGCGCTACAAGTCGTATGCTGGTGGGGCAGGCCAGGAGTTCCAATATATATCTTATGTCCCTGATGTGACTGCTAATTTCTATGGCTCCATGATGTCTGAATTTGAGATTTTCTCTTATGAAGAATCTGTGCTGACCAGCCTGTCACTGAATACCCAGATTAGTGTGTACAATACTGCAGGCAATGGCTTCAATGCCGCTCCGATTGACCAAAATGGCAACTCCATGAGCAGTGGCGTTACCTATACGGCAGACAATGGCGCTACGATTAATGCTAATGGCAATGCTTTCACGCTTGTTGCCCCTGCAGCAGGTGTCTATACCGTTACAGCCACAGCTGGTGATAAAACTGCCACTACAAAGGTGGCACTCCTTGATGCCAGTGGTTTGCTGGCTGCTCCAACTAATAATTCAAATAGTGTCCAAACTATATTCTGTGATACCTATTCATCGACAGAACCTGGTATTTCTGATCCCGGATGGAACTGGAAATACACGACACGTGCTCGACCTGAAATTGCTTCTGGAAACTATATCTACATTGTTGATAAGGTGGGAACCTTTGGTTTGAACCCAGGTGCAGTTGATTTGTCAGAATACGACAAATTGAACCTTGATATCTATGCTGTTGAGGCAACGTCTGGTTATGTAGTTGTTGAGGGTGCAAATCCAAATCTCAACTTACCTTTTACGCTGAGTGCAGGTTGGAACCGTTTGGCTCTTGACGTTTCTGAAAGTACAGCTACTGCAGCTACATGGATTCAGGTCTATGTTGGTGCCAATAATGCCGACAATAACCGCTCAATAGCAGTTGATAATGTGTTTTACTCCATGCCTGAGGTTGATGATTCAGAGGCTCCCGTGTTAGAGGCTCCCGTTGTTGCTTCTGTCAATGCTTCTTCTGCTACTCTTTCTCTGAAGGCTACAGATGACAAGGCAACTTCCATTAAATATACGATTACCTATGGTGAGAACAGCATTACTGCAACAGGTGCCAGCGGGGAAACTACCGAGGTAATTGTTAGCGGTTTGACTCCTGAAACAGATTATACCTTCTCAGTAGTGGCCAACGATGGTAAGAACGACTCTGAATCTAAGACAGTTAATGCCACAACGACGGCGATGCCTAAGGCTCCAGTGCCTGCTCCGGCACGCAGTGTGTCCATCTATGGCACGAAGCTTGGTAATGCAACTGGTTATGGCTGGTATGACTGGGGTGGAGGCAGTGGCAGTGTGACTACCCTCAAGAATACCGACAATGAAGACATCGAGGCTTATGTGATTAGTAATTTCAAATGGTTTGGATCACAGTTCGGACAGATTGATGCTATAGCTGCTGAAATGAAGACCCTTCACTTCGACATCTATTCAGCAACGACGACGACCTTGGCTGTTGTGCCCATCAATGCCGCTTTAGAAGGTAATGGCAACCAACCCGAGAAAGGTTATCAGTTCAATATTACTGGTGGTGAATGGAACGCCATCGAGGTTCCTGTGGCTGATGTCATAGCTGATGGTGTCAGCATGACTAAACTCTATCAGATCAAGTATGTATCCAAGGTTGCAAATAAGGCTGCGGTTGGTACATCCGACGGATTTGAAAATGGCGATGGCACATTGTCGTTTATTGTTGCTAACGTATATTTGGAGGGTGACCCCATCATAGATACCGAGAATCCTGTTCTTGTAACAGCCGAGGCTGTTACGGGCGCAGAAACTACTACGTCGGTAACCCTCTCATTAAAAGCCTCAGACGATAAGGCAGCTACTATCAAGTATGAGATTGTGAATGACAGTGATGAAAATCACCGCTTTACTACATCAGGAGCCAAAGGTGAGACCATCACCTACGAACTGACAGGCTTGGAGCCTGGCACTGAATACAACTTCAATGTAACAGCCTATGATGCTGCTGAGAATGCTTCGACTGCAGCTCAAGTTACCGTTTCGACGAAGGCTATTGCAGTTCCTGGAGTTGCTCCGCAGCCAACAACTGCTACTGAGAACGTCAAGAGCGTTTATAGCGACCAGTACACCAGCCTTGCCAATCTGGAGTTTGCCAACTGGGCAGGTACTGCCAAGGGACAGGGTAAAAAAGAACTGGCTACCGGCGATCAAGCATATTATGTTATTGGCCTTGGCAACATTTTTGGTCTTGACTTCCATGAAACGCTTGACGTGACAGGTATGGAGAAACTGCATCTCGATATCTGGAGCGAGGCCGCTCAGACTATCAAGATTTCTCCCATCTGGGGTGAGACAAAAGATGACCAAAAAGAAGTCTCTCTTACTGCTGGCGAATGGACCTCTGTTGACCTGACATTGGCAGACTTCGCAAATATTGATCTCACAAGCGTCTATCAGATAGAGCTTCTGAATGGCGATGGTACGTCAGTCATTTATCTTGACAATATCTACTTCTGGAAGAGTACAGGTGGTGAAGTGCCAACAACGGAGAAGACCGTCTATCTGAATCCTGCCATCTGGGAGGTGAATGGCGAAGACAGTGAGTGGAACGAAGTTTTTGCTGCCTACGTCTATGGCGACGGTTTGGATGCCTCATGGCTTACCATGGATAAAGTAGATGATACTCCTTACTATACGGTGGCTATTCCCGCCAGCTATACGGGTTTGATTTTCACTCGCAGACAAGTAGGAACGGAAATGAACTGGGATAATGTATGGAACCAGACCGTTGATATTGACTTTACGTCAGTTGAGGACAATACGCTGTTCACCATTACCGCATGGCATGAGAATGACGACGAAAGCAAACCCTCTACCGTTGAGTCCACTCTCTACGTGGAACCAACCTCCTTCACTGTAACGTTTAAGAACTCTATCGGTTGGGAGAATGTGTATGCTTATACCTACAATTCCGAAACCCTTGGCGCATGGCCAGGTAAGGCGATGACGATAGTTGACGGTGTTTATACCATCAGCTTCAAGGCTGTTGCAGCTCCTGCCAACATCATCTTCAACAATGGTGGAAGCGGTGAAGGCAATCAGACCGAGGACCTCGTCTTCGAGAATGGCAAGGAGTACGACATAGTTGTTCCTGAAGAGTTGCCAGAGCCTGCAACTGCTCCTGAAGAAGCTGCTGACGATGTGCTCGCAATATATAGTGAAACATACGAGGCCGCACTTAATTTAACTGATGTTGGTTCAGGTAACAAGGGCGCAATATCTAACAGTGGCTGGAATGGTGGATATGATACAGCAGAGGAAAAGACACTCGCTGCTAATGATAATACTGTCAAGGTTACAGATGCTGTCTGCTTTGGCGTTCAGGCTGGTACAGCTGACATCACGGACTACGATTTCCTGAATGTCGCCATCTGGTCCACAATAGACTTCACTGGACATATTCAGATTGAGGGTACTGGCATGACTAACCTGCCCATCTCTCTGGAGGCTAACAAGTGGAACTATGTCAAGGTGGAATTGTCTGGTGCTCGTACCGGTGCTACTTGGATTCAGTTGTACGTCGGTGCTGCTGACAACAAGAACACTATCTTTGTTGATAACATCTATTTCAGCAAACTTCCTGCTGGTGAACTCATTGTTGGTGAGCCCGACACACAAGGTGTTGTTGCCCTGAAGGGTGAATTGACCAATGAGAATAAGAGTGCTTTGGAATCTCTTGATGCTGCCGTTATTGACCTGACAGGTGTTAAGATTGAGGAAAGCGTGACAGCGATTACGACCGCTAATCCCAACGTGTTCTTCATCGTTCCTGGAACAGTTGAAAATAATGTAGCAACATCTGATTTGTCCGACCAACTCGCTGGAAACCTCATTGTCAAGCGCAATGACGGCTATTACTTCCCCATCAGCCAGCTTGAGATTGTTGACGATGGTCAGTCTCCCGTATGGACCGGCTTCTTTGTCAGCACCAATACTGTAGGCTATGCGTATAGCCGCACTATTCCTGCCGGTGAGTACACCACGGCCTATCTGCCTGCTGCCTCGACGGCTGTAGAGGGTCTGAAGGTCTATACCTTCAAGAGCTATGAGAACAGTCAGATTGAACTGGAGGAGAAGACTGACGGTGTCGTTCCAGCCAATACGCCGGTCGTACTCTACAACGCTACTGACGCTGATCTTACCATCACGGCAGAAGGCACGGGTGACCTCAACTTCGGTGGTACTCCTGCAACGGTCGAGCAGGGCGGAGCTACGTTCACTGGTAACTACAAGGTAGAGGAGGCAGAAAACCTCTTCACCATAGGTGCCGCCGCCTCTGCCGCTCCAGCACGCCATGCCCAGTCGGGCAGCACCCTGACGGTGAAGGCTGTCGAGGGTAAGACGGTTCCGTTCCGTGCATACTTCAAGGGCGTGACCGAGGGCGAAGATATTTCTACTGCCATCGATGGTCTTCGTGTGAGCCGTACGCTCAATGGTAAGGCATATACGCTTGACGGACGTGAGGTAAAGGGCACGCTCCAGAAGGGTATCTACATCATCGATGGCAAGAAGGTTGTCATCAAGTAACTCTTCAAGGCCAACACTTGCAAAATAATAAAAACAAAGTATCACTTGCCCCGCCGGCAGCAACCTGACGGCGGGGCTTTTTTCTGACAATGAAAAAACTATCCTTACTTATTGCTCTCTTCCTGTCAGTACAGTTGCTGACAGCCCAGCAAATCATACAGGTTGGCAAGGCCAGCTATGCGAGCTATACACCGCGTGCCATGTCTAAAACTGATGCCCATGGCGGTGACCAAAGCCAGTTCATGCAGTATCGTAAGCTCTATATCAAGGAACAGACGGGCCAGCCTATTCCCACCAACGACTGGTGGACGGATCTGATTAATGCAGACCGTCAGCGAACGGGACAGGAACTGACGGGCCATCTTTGGGCTTATCCGCAGTATGTGCAAGGCATGAAGAATGGCGTGGATGTTCATTATCCTAAGTATTGGATTGACAACGGAACCGAGATGAAGGCCCAGTCGAAGTTGACGGTAAGCGGGGGTGAAGGGTTCATCGCTTCACAACCACTGGCCGAAACCTGGAGCGACTGGACGGTAGGTTTTTCGTTGCTGCCAGCAGGAGCGGCTGACTATGCTTCGGCTCAGAAGTCCATGCTGGTAACACTGGAACATGGCGTGCCCTTTACGTGGATAGAGACGAAAGGCATCAGTCCTGTTCTCTCGGTGGTCAAGACAGGTAACGACGGCTCTGATAACAAACTGAAGGGGGCGACAACGGTCCAGTTCCTGACCGCTGACGGTGCCACGCTGACCAGTGGCGCTTGCCAGCAGTTTGTTGTAGGCATCGGTTCTGCCGATGCTTTCTCTGCCACAGCCGACTACTACGGCATCTACTTGCCCACAGGCAGCACGGTGACCATTGACGGAACAGAGGCCAAGGTAACTTACAGCGACAACCGGCAGTTTGTGGTGGTGGCCCTGCTGACGAAGCCTTCCGACCTGACGGTCTTTGCACCTTACGCCTATGCGAAACCCACCAATACCGAGGTGTCATGGAGCTATGGTGATAGTAACCTGAGTACCAATTGGAAAGTCAGTGCTACCGACCTGCTGACAGGCGCTTCGACCTCTCAGGTACTGCAAGGGCAAATACCCCACCACTGGCGCACACGCTATGCATCATACAGCCACTCGTTTCTTGAACAGACTTACCTCACCCCACGCGGTCGTCTGAAGTTGGTGGCTTCTAACCAGATCAGCATCGGCTATCGTTTCTCGGGCATGCTGCCTTGGTATCCCATGCCGACCGATACGAATGTCGATAATTCCTACGACCCGGCGAAAATGCTTAAGATGTTGGCTGACTATGCCCAGGCGGGTACCTTCGGTGGCGATACCTACTGGGGCGGTAAGGGACTGACGCAGATGGCACTGCACATGGCCTTCGCCCGCGAGATGGGCAACGAGGAACTGTTTGCACAATGTCACGACCGGCTTAAGGAAGCTCTGGTGAACTGGCTGACCTACACGCCGGGCGAAAATAATTTCTTCTTTGCCCGTGACAACCGCTATGGGGGTCTCATCGGCTATAATACCAGCTACGACTCTGACACTTATAACGACCATCACTTCCACTACGGCTACTTTACGTTGGCTGCGGCTATGCTTTGTCTTGTGGATGACGACTTCAAGACGAACTATGGCGACATGCTGAAGCTCATAGCCCGTGACTATAACAACTACGAGCGTGACTCGTGGGCCTGCTTCCTGCGCATGATGGATCCCTGGGCTGGCCACTGCTATGCAGGCGGCATGGGCGACGGAGCCGGCAACGGACAGGAATCCACCTCCGAGTCCATGCAGGGCTGGGGTGGCATGTACCTCTTAGGTGTGGCACTGGGTGACGACGAGTTGCGCGATGCCGGCATCTTCGGCTGGGTCAGTGAGTCGAGGGCTACGGCAGAGTATTGGTTCGACCGTCACGGAGAGACGGTAGGAGACGACTTCCACACAGGCAATGACCCTGCGTACAACATCGACTACACCAAGTTCCGCCATACCGATCCTGACTACGTCATTCCCTATTCGTCGAACCTGACCAGTCACGGCGTTGGCTGGTGGACCTGGTTTGGCGGCGACCCTGTCTTTATGCAGGGCATACAGTGGATGCCGATTTCGCCGGCATTAGACTACCTTGGCGAAGACAAGGCCTTTGCGGACTGGGACTACCAACGGCTCATGGAACTGAAGGAACATGTGGGTTGGGAGGACTATTCCGGCAACCAAGCCTGGCTGGGCGACAGCGACTGGGGCAATGTGGTGCTGAGCTACCGCCAGTGGAGCGACCCTGACGATGCTGCACGCATCTTTGACGAAGGCTGGAATGGTGGCTGGGGCACCATGACCACCAGTGCCACACGTGGCATTACGTACTTTGTCACTCATTCGCACCGTTCCTATGGTGACATACGTTGGGACGTGACGGCCAACATCCCCACGGCACGCGCTTACCAGAAGGACGGCACGACGTACCATGTGGCCTATAACCCCACTGACGCCACCGTGTCCGTCAGCTTCTCCGACGGAACATCGTTTGACGTGCCCGCCCGTCAGATGAAGGTGAACGAGGTGGACTACACAGCCGTGACAACGGTTTACCCCGTTGACAACAGCACCCCCGACATCCGCGAAACACTGGTTATGCGCAACCTGGCACTGAACAGACCGTGCACCGCCAGTAGTTTCGAAAATGAAGCTGCGATGCCTGCCAGCAACGCTACCGACGGCAGTGTAACGTCACGTTGGAGCAGTAGTACTGAGGATAACCAGTGGCTGCAAGTGGATTTGGGCGAGCAGGCTGATCTCTATAAGGTGCGAATCCTTTGGGAGGCGGCATACGCCACGGAGTATCGCATTGAGCTGCGTGATACAGAGAATGGTGAAGTAACCTTTAGCAAGACGGGTACTGGCATTGCCAACGAATGGACGGAAATGAACCTTGGTGACCATCAGGGACGTTATCTCCGCGTGGTGGGTGTTAAACGCGCTACACAATACGGCACGTCATTCTATGAACTGGAAGTTTATGGAAAACCCGTTTCGGCACAATCCACTGACCTAATGGGTGTCAGCATTACTTGTTCGAAGGACGTGCTGACTCAGGGTGAGGCTGCAGAGCTCTCCATCAAGGGTTACACCTATGAAGGAAATGAGGTGAATGTCACAGCCACATGGAGCAGCAACCAGGGCATTTTCCATGGCAATTGGTTTACGCCCACACAATACGGCAACGTTACGGTAACCGCCACCGTCAGCGACATGGTTGCCAAGAAGACGCTGGCTGTCGAAGAGGCACTCGTGCCCACCAGTCTGACGTTAGAGCTGGAAGGTGAACCCATCATCGGACAAACCGTAGGTATTACGGCGGTGTTGCGTGACCAGTTTGGTGCTCCTTATGAAACAGAGTCAGTGACCTATCAGCTCTATGAGATGGTAAACGGTACCCGACAAGCAACGACCCACGCCGTGATTGATGCAGCGGCCAAGACCTTCAGGGCTGACCGTGCCGGCGATTATGTCATCGTGGTCAGTGCCGGGGGAAAACAGCAGTCTGTCAATGTCAGGGGTATTGGTCCGAGCGGACTCAGTTACAGTGAAATACCGGCCGTGGAGGCGGCACCGTCCATGAGCGGTAAGCTGCCTTTGTTCGTGCGTCAGACGGTTCCGCCTATGAACTTTACTTACAATGGTGCATCAGAACTGGGTTCTGACCACTTCCCCGTGCCGACTATTGGCGGTGGAACCACCAATGCGCTGTTTGCCTCCCAATTAGGAACCTTTGGCTTTGGTGTCTTGGGTAACCTCGACATTTCGGACTACAACATGATTCATGCTGATATTTATGTGACCGATGATGCACCTGCCTTCAGCTTCCACATAGAAGGACAGCCTGGCAATAAGGAGTATGCCAAGGCATTAGTGAAAGGTCAGTGGAACTCGGTAGATGTGCCCATTACGAACACGACCTGCAACTGGCTGTTCCTGGCTTTCTCCAGTTATGCGGCAGGAGTCAACGAGGCACTGGTGGCCAATGTCTATCTCTACAAGGAAGAGGGTGACCGTGTGTTCGTGAGTGATCCTGATGCACGAGGCATCGTCACGGTGACGACGTTCGGCACGGGCATAACTGATGCTAACCTGGAACAATTCCTGGCTGATGTGGCGTCACTGCCCGCCACGGCAACGGCGATCGACCTGAACGGCATCACGCTAAATAACGCCACGCCGATGAACATTACGACGCAAAATCCTAACGTCGTACTCCTTTTGAGAGGCAGTGGAGGAGACGATGATGCAGTGTCTCCACAGGCAGCAAAACTCGCCAATAGCCAGAACATGGCCTACAATGCCAATGGATGGATTCTTCCGCTGAAGGCAACGGGCTACAAGGTGACGTTTACTGACGGCTACCCCGTGTTGCCCATGAACTTTGGTCGTAACACCACGCTGACTTATACGCGTACCATCGCTGCTGGAGCATACGGCACCAGTTGTCTGCCCCGAGAGGTAACGATTCCTGCCGGACTGACGGTCTACGAACTGAGCAGAGTGACTGACAGCAGTGTAGAGTTCGTTAAGACCGCGGGCACTACGATGGCGGCCTACAAACCCTATCTGCTTCATAATGAAGGAACGACAGCTATTACGCTGAGCATCAACGGTGTGGCAGGCAACGTGGAACTGGCACGCGGCCAGGCTGATCTGACCAGCACGAAAGGCAATGTGAGCTTTGTGGGTAACTTCCAGCAGTTCCGCGTCAATGGCACCGAGGGATATGCCGCCTTCCGCAGCAACGGACAATTGGCGTGGTTGAGTAATAATGGGACTACCGTTGGCTCGTTCCGTGCTTTTTTAGATGGTCTTACGATGGCGCAGGCAGCTCAGCTGTTTATTGATGGAACAACGTCGATAGAGCATCTCAACACCCAATACCCATCATCCGACACCCCGCAATATTATGACCTCAGTGGCCGCCGCGTGGAGCATCCCACCCAAGGACTGTATATTGTCAATGGGAAAAAAGTAGTCGTCAAATGAAAAGGGGAATGAAAGACTATGTGACACCGGGCATGGCTGTTGTTGAACAGCAGCCTGCCATGTCACTTTTCAGTGGCTCTGGCGAACCAATCCCATCGGACGATACCATTGTTGTTCCGAAACCCGGCGACTCTTTCAGCGGTGACGAAAGTGTGGCTGCTCCGGTCTGGGGCTGCCGTTGGGACGTTGAAGACCCGTCTGGAATTCGGACCACAACAGACGCTATTTCCTCGTTTTGTCCGAAATAGCGGGGACTGTCCGAACTATTAGAGGAGAAAAACACGCGTTTTCTTGGAAACGGGTGTTTTTCGTCGTATCTTTGCATCAACAAAACAGAGATTTAGATTCATACAACAGATATAAGTTAATAGTTTTTTCATATTGTTTGGTTTTGATTAGGTTAGTTATATAAAGAAAAGGCTCGCAGGGATGCGAGCCTTTTTCGTGAGTCGTGTTGCCAGTACGACGTATTGCGTGTCGGCTTACTTGGTGGGAACGTCCTCGAGCGTCTTCTTGAGCAACTGCCAGAAGGGGGCGACGGTCTCGATGAGGGCACGCTCGGTAGTGGTGTGGGGCGACTTCATCGTGGGACCGAGGGAGACGACATCCAGCCAAGGGTACTTGCCCAGAATGACGGAGCACTCCAGTCCGGCATGATCAACCTGGATGATGCCGTCGGTACCGAACAGCTCCTTGTACTCCTTGAGCAGCAGGTGCAGAATCTCGGAGTCGGGGTTGGGGTCCCAGCCGCCGTAGGAGCCTGCTGTCTCCACCTTCATGCCTGCCATGTTGAAGCAGCTCTGGAGTGTGTTGACGATGTAGTCCTTCATGTCCTCGCGGCTGGAGCGGGCCAGAATCTGCAACGAGGCGTGACCGCCGCCGATGTTGATGATGGCGAGGTTGGAGGAGGTCTCTACGACTGAGGGGTAGGAGGGTATCATGCGGATGACACCGTCGTGGCAGGCGTAGATGGCATCGATGAGGTTATCCTGAATCTCCACGGGCACCTGCTTCTGGGGTGTTGCGATGTCCTCGACAAAGAACTCTATGCCGCTCTCTATCTGCTTGTACTCGTCCTGGAAATCCTCCAGCCAGTCGGCTACGAGATCGCGCAGGGCCTCCACGTTCTCCTTGGGCAGCGTGAGTTCGGTGACGGCCTGGAAGGGGATGGCGTTGCGCATGTTGCCGCCCTGCCAGCTGGTAAGACGGGCGTCGAGCTGTTCGATGGCCTCGCGGACAAAGCGTACCATGAGTTTGTTGGCGTTGCCGCGGCCCTCGTGAATCTCCAGTCCGGAGTGGCCGCCGCGCAGACCCTTCAGCGTGACGCGCACGGCAGCGTCGTCGGGGTCGGTGTCAGCCTCCTGGTAGTCGAGGGTGGCGGTGACGTCGATGCCACCGGCGGAGCCGATGACAAACTTGCCCCAGTGCTCGGAGTCGAGGTTCATGAGGATGTCGCCCTCCAGTACGTCGGACTTGAGGTCGTTGGCACCAAACATGCCTGTTTCCTCGTCGGCGGTGATGAGGGCATTGATGGGACCGTGACGGAGGGTCTTGTCCTCCATGATGGCCATGATGGCTGCCACGCCCAGTCCGTTGTCGGCGCCGAGGGTGGTGCCACGGGCCTTGACCCACTCACCGTCAATCCACGGCTCTATGGGGTCGGTCTCGAAGTTATGGGTGGACTCGGGTGTCTTCTGCGGCACCATGTCCATGTGGGCCTGCAGTATGATGCCCTTACGGTCTTCCATGCCTGGCGAGGCGGGTTTGCGGAAAATGATGTTTCCGGCTTCATCCTTTAGGGCTTCCACGCCGGCCTGTTTGCCGAAGTTGAGCAGGAACTGTTGGATTTTCTCCAGGTGTCCGCTGGGGCGGGGCACCTGTGTGAGTGCATAGAAGTTACGCCAGATGCACTGCGGCTGTAGGTTCTGAATTTCGTTGTTCATAGATTGTTTTTTTGTTTTAGGGTTATACGTTTTGTGAAGTTAAGCGATGCCCACGCCCAGATGCCCAGCAGGATGACGAGCATGGTCTGGACGGTATGGACGATGAGGACGAAATAGAGTGCCTCGGTGTCGGCCACACCATAGAGGATGAGCATGGTCTTGACGGCAAAATGCCAGGGGCCGGCACCGTTGGGAGTTGGGACGATGACGGCGATGGAGCCCACGACGAAGGTCACCATGGCGCAGGTGAGGCCAAGGTGGACGGTGGACTCGAAGCAGAAGAACGTGAGATAGTAATGCAGGAAATAGCTCAGCCAGATTCCGAGGGTGAAGAAGACGAACAGCGGCACGTTGCGCACGTCCTTGAGTGACACGATGCCCTGCCAGATGCCGCTAAGCGTCGCACGTACCTTATTATATATAGAAAGGTAACGCAGCAGCACGAGGAGCAGCAGGAGGGCTGCAGCGCCGCAGATGGCCGTCACGAGCCAGCCGGTGGGTGTGAAGCGGTTGACGATGCTGTCCAGATTGGTGCCTGTCTCGTTGAAAAAGGTGCGGAACACGGGAATCTGCAGCAGCAGTGTTGTGCCCGAGAAGAGCAGCACGACGAGCGAATCGACGGCACGCTCGGTAACCACCGTGCCCAGGGCCTTGGAGAAGGATACGCCGTCGTGGCGCTTGAGGACGGCACAGCGGGTGAATTCGCCGATGCGGGGAATGACGAGCGAGGCGGCGTAACTCAGAAAGACGGCATTGATGAGGACGGAGTTACGGAGCGACCTTGTCGTCCCTGCTTCGTGCGCAGCCTTTTCTTCCTCGTCCATGATGGGCTCGAGCGTCTGCCGCCAGCGCCAGCCGCGAAACATCTGTGCCAGAATACCGAAGGGGAAACTGAGCAGCATCCACGTCCAGTCCATTTCGTGCCACAGGACGTGGTTGAGACTCTGGAAGTCGAAGTCGCGATACATCCAGTAGAGGATGGCTCCGCCCAGCACGAGCGGCAGCAGTACTTTGACGGTATTGTTCAGCAGGTTTTTCTTGTCCATAAGTTTTCATTGCAAAAGTACATATAATTATTGAGAACGCGCAAAACAGAGGGCGTAAAAATAGTTAATTGCACCAGAAAAGGGCTTGTGGATTGAGCAAAATCAATTCTTTGACGCAGGTCAAATAAATGTAGTTTTTACACCGAAAACCATCTTTTGCTGATGGTCGGAACGCAAAATTCCCTTACCTTTGCATCGTGATTAAGAGCAATCACAAAGGCAAAAAGATTTAGGATAACAAATTAAAGAGTAAAAAAATGATGGTAACAGTATTTGCATTGGCCATCGTAGCCGTAATGGTCTTCGAGGCCTTCCGCGTCAACAATGAGCTGACTGCGGAGAACAAGTAAAAAGGTAATAAAAGATTGTAAACGAATTTTTAAAGTAAAGAAAGGGTAATACAATGATGACAACATTTAATGCAGTAGCAGTAGTGGCTGTGTTCAGCGCAGCAATCATAGCAGCAGGACTGGTCATCGACTACAAAGCTACAGGCAAGATTGACTAAGCTCAATCTTTCATGAGAAGAAGTTTTTTCATAGGCGTAAAATATTTTAGTTGAAGTGGAGACTGCATCCGTGAGGATAGCAGTCTTTTTTTTGTCTGTAACTGAGAAATTCTTTCGACTTTCATCTTAAATATTTAATCTTTTTCTTACCTTTGTCGCCATGATGAAACAAGTAAGACCGAAGAAGAACCTGGGGCAGCACTTTCTGACTGACCTCTCGATAGCCCGGCGAATAGCCGATACGGTGGATGCATGCCCTGAACTGCCTGTACTGGAGGTGGGACCGGGAATGGGTGTCATGACCCAGTTCCTGAAGGAAAAGCCACGGCCGTTGAAGGTGGTGGAGATTGACAAAGAAAGCGTGGAGTACTTGAAAGGTACCTTGTTCAGGGAAGAGAATGAAGAGGAGAATGGATGCATTATCGAGGGCGACTTCCTGCGCATGGATCTCAGGACGCTGTTCGGCGGCCAACAGTTTGTGCTGACGGGCAACTACCCGTATGACATCTCGTCGCAGATTTTCTTCAAGATGCTGGACAACCGCGACGTGATACCCTGTTGCACGGGCATGATACAGCGCGAGGTGGCACTGCGCATTGCCTCACAGCCCGGCACGAAGGCCTACGGCATCCTCTCTGTGCTTATTCAGGCCTGGTATGACGTGGAGTATCTGTTTACGGTCGATGAAACGGTATTCAACCCGCCGCCCAAGGTGAAGAGTGCCGTCATCCGCATGACGCGTAACGAGGTACAGCAGCTGGGATGTGACGAACAGCTCTTCAAACGACTGGTGAAAACGGTCTTCGGACAGCGGCGTAAGATGCTGCGGGTGTCGTTGAGGCAGATGATTCCTTCTTTCTCCGGAAAAGACGAAGGTGAAAAGACGAGGGCGGAAGCGCTGGAAAAACTCATCGCAAGTCCCTACATGACGAAACGCCCTGAACAGCTGAGTATTCCGCAGTTTGTGGAGTTGACGAACATGGTAAATGATGTTTTGTGTACGGACACAATAATTTGATGTAGGTCAAAAACAAGACCGATTTTGACACAAAACCGTAAATTGTGAATGGTCGAATCGTAAAATCTCTTTACCTTTGCATCGTCTTCAGAACACAACGGGGGATAAAAACAGGATAACAACCCCCAAGAGATAAAATAGGTAAAAGATTAGTAAGGGTAACACAAAAAAGAAAGGTAAAAAGATGAACACGATGACATTGATAACCCTGTGTGCAGCCCTGGCTGCAACAGGTATGTGGGTGAGGGACAATACCCCACGCATCTAAGAAAAAAGGTAAGTAGTTAATCAACAAAAAAGACCGCAGTAAGGAGCGGTTCTGAGAATAGGTAAAAGATTGTTTAATTAAAGTTAAGGAAAGGGTAACACTATGACACTGTTAATTGAACTGTTCGCTATCTTTGCAGTATCGGCTTATTTAATCGACTACAGCATCGAAAAGCGCTAAGAGAGAGCATAGGATTTTAGGTTTTTAGTTATTAATATCAATGATGTGCAGCCTTCGGAGTGATTCCGAGGGCTGCATTTTTATTTTGTCTTTGGGGGGCGTGACTGGCTACTCCTTGACTACCGTGGCACGTAGTATCAGGACTGGCTGCAACGGACGGTCGGATTCGTCGGTGGCAACACCCTGTATGCGCTCTACGACATCCAGGCCTTCAGTAACCTCGCCGAACACGGTGTAGGAACCATCCAGGTGGGGGGTGCCGCCCTGCGTCATATAGGCTTCGCGCATTTCGGGCGTCAGTTGCAGGTCAAGACGGCTTTCGGTGAACTCCATGGCCCGCTCGGAGTATTTACGTCCCCAGACGAAGTAGAACTGCGATGGACTCGAGCGCTTCTGAGGGTTGACGTCGTCGCCTTCACGGGCTGCTGCCAGCGTGCCGCGCTTGTGAAACAGCTGGGGGGTACGGAACTCGGCCTCGATGGTGTAGTCAAGGTGAGCTCCCTTGCCGCCCTGTATCATAAAGTCCTTGATGACGCGATGGAACTGCAGGGAGTCATAGTAGTGCTCCTTGACCAGTCGCAGGAAATTGTCGCGGTGCCGGGGCGTCTCGTTGTATAACTGGATACGGATGTCGCCCTCGCTGGTCTCCATGAGTACCTCAGCGCGGTCTTGCGCCATTACGCAGCTAAATGAAAACTGCGAAAAGACAAATGATAGACAAAGCAAAATTCTCTTCATGATAATATGTCTAATCTTTATTGTTTAATGATTAATGCTTAATGTTCACCGTCTTCTCGTCCCAATGACCATAGAATAACCGGCAGAGGAAGATGACTCCCCTGAAGGTCAACTCGATGGCCATAGCCGTCCAAACTCCCTTCAGGCCATATTCGCGGGCAAGAAGGGCAGCCAAGGTCAGACGTACACCCCACATGCTGCACAGGCTCATGATGGCAGGCTTCAGCGTGTCACCGGCACCAATGAAGACACCGTTGCAGACGATGGCGGCCGCAAACATGGGTTCGGCAAAGGCTTCAATGCGAAGACAGTAGGCTCCCAGTGCCTGGATGGCGGCTACGGGCGACATGACGGACATGAGTTCATGGGCAAAGATGAACATCAGTACGCCCATCAGCGTCATCACACCGATGCCTAATGATACGGACATGTTGGCAAACGAACGGGTGAGCTGTTTCTGACCGGCGCCAATGCCCTGGCCTACCAGCGTCGTAGCTGCCTCGGAAATACCGAACCCCGGCATGTAGCACAGACTCTCGACGGTGATGGCAAGCGAGTGGGCGGCAATGGCGATGGTGCCTAACGGAGCAACAATCAGCGTGCTGACTATCTGAGCTGAACCCATCAGCATGTGCTGTAATCCCATGGGGGCACCAATCTTCAAGGCTGTTGTCACTACATCGGAAGTGGGACGGAAGGCGGGGAACGACTCTCGCTGCTCACGCTGCTTCTTGAAGATGCCCAGCATATCCGACCGCCACAGCAGGAAATAGAGCATGAGACCAGCCGTTATCAGCATGGCGACACCTGTACCTAAGGCTGCACCCATGACTCCCAACTCTAACAGATAGATAAACAGATAGTTGAACACCACGTCCATGACGCACATTAGGATGTTGAGCATGGAAGGAATCTTCATGTTGCCTGAGCACTTCAGCATGGAACCGGCAAGACCTTCCATCTGGAAGAAAATGCCGAACACGCTAAAGAGCATGAAGTAGAGCGAGGCATCGTGGGCTATTTCATCGGTGCCGCCCAGCCAGTAGGGGAGAAACGGACTGCAGGAAAGCGCTATGAGCGTGATGGACACGGCCCATATCAGACAGCACACCAGCGACTGACGCAGCACCCGGCGGGCTGCCTCGAAGTTGTTGGCGCCAATGTAGTGGGCCACCTGAACCGAGAATCCCATGTTGGCTGCCGAAGCCAGCCCGCCCAGCAGCCAGCCTGTAGTCTCCACCAGTCCGATGGCTGCTGAGGCACGGGCACCAAGATGTCCTACCATCGAGGCATCGATGAAGAACATGACAGTGGCCGAAATCTGGGCTAAGATGGAGGGAATACTCAAATTGACAATGAGGCGCAGCTTCTCGCTTTGCGTCATCGTACGTCCCTCGCGGATGTAAGCCAGCAGGTCGTTTCCCTGGTGTTTGTTGAATCCGAACAATCTCGTCGTGCTTTTTACCAATACTATTTGTTATATCCGTAGGCTGGGTTCTCGTACATGGTGATGGGAATGTTGTATTGCATCATCTCGTCGAGGTTGTGAACCGGGTGCTCCATGTCCTGTGGAATGGGACGATGGGAGAAGGTCTGGAAATAGAGCAGACAGGCATCGCGCCACCATTCGGCATCGCGGACCTGGATGCGGAGCTTGCGCTGTACCTCGGCGTAGCGCTGAGTGTCAACATAGGGCTGCATGGCATCCCAGACAACCAGGAAATGACGTGCCTGACGGACACCGTCGTTGTACTTGTGACAAAGCTCGTCCCAGAAAATACGGCCGTTCTTCATGCGGTAGTCCCAGGGGACGTGGTGGAACCATGCAAGCAGGTTCTCCGGACAGGTGCTGATGTCGTTATAGAGACGGCAGAGTGAGTCAGGATACTCGCTGACATTGGCGCTGCCCTGCAATGTGCGGTCGAAACCCAGTCCTACGGAATCGGCACGATGGTAGTAAGGTGGCGTCCAGTCGGCTCTTATGCCTTGTGGGCTGTACCATGGTTCCGGACCATAATGATGGGTTCCGGCAAAAATATGGTGGATGCCCAGCGGCATCATGTAGTTGACGCAGGCCTCTCGACTGTCGAGCATCATGGTGGTGAGGGGGGAGAGGTGAGAAACTGCCGGCGAGAAAGTCTGGGCGAGCCACTCTTGGGCAATTTCCTTTGACGACATGGTGGGTGACCATGCCAAACGGCCAAAGGCATACCAGTTGGCTTGCGCGAAGTGGTGACCACACCAGTTTGTATCATCGCCGATGTTGGCTACACCGGCCATTGCCTTCAGGCTGGAAGGATTCACAAACGAGAAGAATTCCTTCCACATGGGAGCCAGATATACCAGATGGTTGGCTGCACCAAGATATTCCTGGGTTATCTGGAACTCAACCATCATCTGAGTCTTTTGCAAGGCGGTAAACAGCGGACTGTATGGCTCACGGGGCTGGAAATCAATGGGACCGTTCTTGATCTGGATAATGACATTGTCTGCAAACTGACCGTCGAGCGGCATGAACTCCTCGTAGGCTTGATTGGCACGGTCGCTACTCTTGGGATTATAGACAAAGGCACGCCACATCACTATGCCACGGTATGGACGCAAAATGCCTGCCAGCATGTTGGCACCATCGGCGTGAGAACGCCCGAAGTCCTGTGGACCAGGCTCTCCTTCGGAATTGGCCTTCACCAGGAAACCGCCGAAGTCGGGGATGAGCTTGTATATCTCGTTTGCCTTGTTTTTCCACCAACGGATAACATCGGCATTGAGCGGGTCGGCTGTCTTCAGACCACCTAACTTGATGGGGGAGGCAAAATTGATGGAGAGATAGACGCGGATGCCATAGGGACGCAATTGGTCGGCAATGGCCTTCGCAGTCTGTAAACTCTTGGAAGACAGTGCTTCTGGTTTTGCATTCACATTGTTAAGCACGGTACCGTTGATACCAATAGAGGCATTGGCCCGTCCGTACATCTTCATACGGGTGGGGTCGGGGTTTACGAAAATGCTTTTTCCTGCAAATCCACGCTCCACAGTGCCGTTGGGGTTGTCCCAGTGGTTGAGAATACGTAAGTCGTAGGCTGGTTGCTCCTTGATGTCAAGGTCCGTACATGGTTGTTCCGTTTGCTGTAGGCGTAGCAGGTGAAAGGCTCCGTAGAGCAGACCGGCATCGCTCGAAGCCGCAATCACCGTCTTTCCCCCCTCACTCTTGATGGTGTAGCCATCCTTGCCAATGTCCTTCTGACGTTTCAGTACGACGGGACCGCCCTTCCAGAAGGTTTGTAACTCGGTCATGGCCGTGCCCCTTACACCTGTTATCGCTGCTTGGCTACTGATAGTGTCCAAACGCAGCCATAGGCGGCTACCGTCTTCCTGGGCGTTTGCTGTGCTCCATCCTGCTACCAACAGGATGAGTGTTGAGATAATGAATTTATTCATAGTCATTGTTATTCAAGAGACAGATTGTGAAAAAACTATTTGGGGCAAAGGTACGACTTTCTTCTTGAAAGACAATGAGAAAAACAATAAAAGTTTAGTGGGACATCAAAAAGGGTGGTTTACATATTGATTTAAAAAGGTGTCATCATGGCTTTTGCAAATCTCACTTCTTCGTCGTCTTATTTGCTTTTTGGGGAATCCAAAGATACTTTCCATAAAAACAAATAATCCGTGTAACTCGTAAAGCTACACGGATAATTCTATTCCTATTATTGATTATCGAAGTCATTGGCACCGATGAAGTGGGCCTTCGCACACATCGACTGGCCACAACAGCTGGCACAGATGACTACTTTTTTTCTTGCGTGGTTCCTTATTTTACGTTCAGTAGTTTGACGATGGCGTAGGAAGTGGCGGGCATGTGGATGGTCATGTCGCCCGTCTTCCTGTTATGTTCTGTCTTGAACTTGTCGCCTGCCAAGAGCTTGGTACCCTTGAATGTCACGTTGACATTGAAGGTGGCATCCGAGGCTTCTGCCTTTGGATTCAGCATCACCAGCACCACGTCCTTTCCCGCTGCACGGGCATAGACGAAGGGGTAGGGGGATGACTCGGACTGTCCGGTGTAAGAGGGATAGACGGGCACGAACTCTGCATAGTTGGCCAGTGCCGGCTCGCTGTGGCGCAGGGCGATGAGATGTCTGGTCTTGTTGAGCAGGGAGTTGGGATCCTTCTCCTGTGTTGCCACGTTGGGGGCGTCGGGCGACGGGTCAACGGGCAGATAGAGGCTGGAGGCTACACCGGTGGAGAATCCGAGGTTTCGCTCGCTGCTCCACTGCATGGGTGTGCGGGCACCGTTGCGCGGCTGATAGGCACCTTCTACCTGCGGCCAGTCGGTGGGCAGCTGTCGCATACCAATCTCGTTGCCATAATAGAGGAACGGCACGCCCGGCATGGTGAAGCCGAAGGCGTAGATAATCTCCAGGTCCTTGTCGCTGCGACGGTTGGCCAGTCGGGCATTGTCGTGGTTGCCCATCGGCAGGCTGATGTATCCCTTGCCTACGGTCTTCTGATACTGGTCCATATAGCTTCTGAGGAAGGCCCTGACGTCGCCCTTGCCTTCGGCATCGAAGTAGCTGTGCCCCTTGCTCACGCCGTTGAGTATGCGCCAACTCTCCTTCTGGAATAGGTCGTTGTAGCCGTTGAACCAATGGAAGAAATCTACGTGGAAGCAGTTGTCGAGCGCGTCAGCGGGGAAGGACCATTCGGCCACCATGAAGCCTTGCGGATATTCCTTCTCCAGCAGTTGGCGAATCTCACGCCAGAAGAGCTTCGTCTCGTTTTCGTTGGTGTTGAAGAACTGTTCGTTGCCTCTCATCCGTCGCGTTTTGACCAGTGCACCGGCCATGTCGGCACGGAAGCCGTCGGCACCCATGTCCATCCAGAAGCGCAGCACGTTCTTCAAATCCTCACGCATGGCCATCACGTCGGGGTGGTCGGTGGGCAACTGCCATGGCTGATCGGGGTCGGGATTGGCGAATCCGAAGTTCAGTGCCGGCTGACACCAGTAGAAGTTACGCATGAACTGGCCGTTGCGTTGCCCGTATCCCTTGACGAACTGTCCAGCGAACTCCATGGGGGGATCCACCCAGTTCGTCTCCGTCCAGATGTAGTAGTTCGAGTATTTGTTCTTCTCCTGCTTCTGCGACTCGATAAACCACGGATGGTCGATGGCCGTGTAGCTGATGACGTAGTCGAAGATAACGTGCATACCCCGCTTGTGAGCCTCCTCGAAGAGCTGGCGGGCATCGTTGTTGGTGCCGTAGCGGGGAGCAATCTTGTAGTAGTCGCGGATGTCGTAGCCCGCATCCTTGAACGGGGAGTCGAAGAAGGGGTTGAACCAGATGGCATCCACGCCGAGGCTCTTCACGTAGTCGAGCTTGCTGATGATGCCCTGTAGGTCACCGATGCCGTCTCCGTCAGAGTCGCAGAAGGTCTGCGGATAAATCTGATAGAATACCGCATTCTTTGCCCAGTCGGGCATCTTCGGTATTTCATACTTTCCTGTAATGGTCTGTGCAGTAGCGGCAAGCGACAGTGTCACACTGCTGAGCAGCATTAGTTTTCTGATGTTCATAAATGAAGATTTTAGTGATGGTTTTCTTATTGATTGGTTAGAGTTTTTATAGTTTGGGCGTAAAGATAGTGAAAAGTTTTCAAACCATCGTCTTTCCGAACATAGAATAGTGATAGTTTTACGTATATTTCACATTTGGCGACCGTAAGTGCGTGATACAAAAATAGCGTGTAACTCATCGGAGCTACACGCTATGGATAAGGTGGGGCGTTCTTTTATTTGAACAGCAGCTGTGCGAATTGATAGAGGCTGCGGCGCCAGGTCTGCCACTCGTGGGCTGTGCCGGGTGACACGTAGCTGTGGGCGTTGATGCCAATGGCCTTCAGGTTCTCGGCTGCATTGCCTACGCTGTTCTCACCTTCAGCCATTCTGGTCTCTCTGCCACCTGCACTCATGAAAAGCACCTTGTTGGTCTTCTTGAAGTCGGCAGCGTCCTTCAGTTCGTCGGTATTGAAAGTACCACCGCTGAACATGCCAACATAGGCAAACGTTGTGGGGTTAGCCAGCGTGATGCTGTGTGTCTGCATGCCACCCATCGACAGGCCTGCCATAGCACGGTGCTCTGTGTCGGCAATCACACGGTAGTTCTTCTCTACCATCGGGATGATGTCCTTGATAAGTACGTCCTGGAAGGCATTGAAACCACCGAAGCCGCGACGAGGACCTCTCTGGCCAGGAGCACCCTGAGGAGGACGCTGACCACCGAAGCCGCCAAAGCCACCCTGACCAGGAGCAGGATTGCCAGGACGACGGACGTCGAGACCGTTGTCCATGAAGATGATGAACGGGACGGCCTTGCCCTCGGCAATCAGGTTGTCCATGATGATGCCAGTCTTGCCCTGAGCGCTCCAGCCTGTCTCGTTCTCACCCATGCCATGCTGCAGGTAGAGCACGGGGAACTTCTTGGTGGGGTTCTTGTAGTACTCGGCTGGCAGGTAGATGTATCCGTGACGCATCTTCTCTGTCACTGTTGACCAATAATAGACCTCGTTAATAGAGCCCTGGGGTACATTCTTCACTGTGTAGAACTCCTCATCGGCAGCGGGAACGTCGATACCGCTACCCCAACGGCTGGCACCATAGAAGTACTTGCTGCCTGGGTCGGGCACAGAGGCACCGTCAATGTTCAGCTGATAGTAGTGGAAACCTTCGTCCTGGGGAGCCGATGTACCAGTCCATACACCGTTTTCGTCCTTGGTCATCTCATAGATTTTGCCATCGATGTCCAAGCCTACGAATGTGGCCTTGGGGGCTGAAATCTGTGCACGTACCATGCGCTGTGAGTTCACCATGGGATACTGCTTGTCACCCTGGTTGGTCGTTGCGGGCTTGAAGTCCTCAACAACATCCGTAACTACTGAAGGAACAATGGGGTTCTCTCTGGGAGCTCCAAACTGTGCTGATACCGTCAAACTGGAAAGAGCCATCAGCGAAAGAATGATTTTTTTCATAAGATAATGATTGTTTAAATAGTTGATAATATTTATGCCTGTTATGACGTTTATTTCATGGTATAGTTCAATACGCCCTGTGATAGTTATAAAACATTAACATTTCTGCCAGAAACAAAAAGCGTGCAGGTCATCCGACTTGCACGCTTTCTTATTAGTTATAGAATGCAGAAATGGCAAAAACTCGTCGTTACTAAAATCTGCCAATGTTGACAACTTTCAGTCGTTATGCTCTTTACGCATGATATTTGTCATGTCTTCATCAAAAGATTGGTCTTTTAATCAAATTTTGGATTATTTATAGAGTTTTTTTGAGCATATTAGCATTTGTTTCGATTAATTTTTGTAACTTTGCCGTCAAACAACAGAAATCTATCATGGCAAAGTTAAATCGTATAAGAGTCGTTCTCGCAGAACGCGACCTAAACAATAAGTGGTTGTCCGACAAACTCGGCAAGGATCCTGCTACTGTTTCCAAGT
>JAEEGJ010004441.1_pt1 | contig 47403 bp, 42 predicted proteins | sample 8958761 | NCBI WGS metagenome assembly JAEEGJ01 (sample SAMN16246546, study PRJNA631951) | gut metagenome | biome: gut microbiome; feature: rumen; material: RS-attached | host: Bos | place: Iran: Karaj | collected 2018-10
GAAGGCATCTAAGCGTGAAGCCCCCCTCAAGATGAGATATCCCAATTAGTAAGACCCCTTGAAGACTACAAGGTAGATAGGGCCAGAGTGTAAGTACAGTAATGTATTAAGCGGATGGTTACTAATAGGTCGAGGGCTTATCCTGATAAGGGTAAAAATTGGAAGAGATTAAATATGAAGTGTGTGTTCGGTTTTCAGTGTGCAAACACCAGAGGTGTAAATAATCCTCAATAGCTCAGTTGGTAGAGCGCATGACTGTTAATCATGATGTCGTTGGTTCGAGTCCAACTTGGGGAGCTATAATATATGGCTCCGTGGTCAAGCGGTTAAGACATCGCCCTTTCACGGCGGTAACACGGGTTCGATTCCCGTCGGAGTCACTAAAAAATTTATTGACAATTGTTACTTAACATAGTATGATTTGTTAGTATGTTTCACATCATGCCGATGTGGCTCAATTGGCAGAGCAGCTGATTTGTAATCAGCAGGTTATCGGTTCGAGTCCGATCATCGGCTTTTTAAATCTAATACAGGATTTCGGACCTGTAGCTCAGTTGGTTAGAGCAACCGGCTCATAACCGGTCGGTCCTGGGTTCGAGTCCCCGCAGGTCCACTATAGGGAATCATCTTTATGATTCCTTTATTTATAACTTTTTTACGAAATCTTTAATAAGGCCCACTGGCTCAGTTGGTTAGAGCGCCGCCCTGTCACGGCGGAGGTCATCGGTTCAAGTCCGTTGTGGGTCGCTATTTAAGGGGTCTTAGCTCAGCTGGGAGAGCATCTGCCTTACAAGCAGAGGGTCACAGGTTCGAGCCCTGTAGGCCCCATTAGTATTTTTAGCCGGCGTGGCGGAACTGGCAGACGCGCAGGACTTAAAATCCTGTTGTAGAAATACAGTACCGGTTCGATTCCGGTCGCCGGCACTAAACTCGAATAACTTATTGTTATTCGAGTTTTTTGCTTTTTATACCTATAATATGTTATTTTATTAATATGAAAATTTTATTTCTTAAATGGGCTAGTTTTGGCAATGATTATATTACAAAAGCATTTGAAAGGGCAGGAGTAGAACTGTCCTTCTTTGATTTTCCTCAAAAGGAAGAAGATACAAGACATAGTGAAGAACTTGCTACAAAGGTGCTTTTTGCTATTCAGGAAAAAGGTGTTGATGCTGTTTTTTCTTTCAACTATTTTCCTGTAGTAGCTATAGCAGCCAAGGCAGCTAAGGTTAAATATATTTCCTGGACTTATGATAGCCCTTATATTCAGTTATATTCTAGAACTATCGAGTATGATACTAATTATGCATTTGTATTTGATCAGAATGAATATAACAATCTTAAAGCTCTAGGTCTTAATACTGTTTATTATCTTCCTATGGCTGCAGATACTTCTTATTATGATTCAATTACTATTAGTGATAAGGATCATAAGATGTTTGATGCAGATATTGCTATGATTGGCTCTATGTATAATGAGAAGCATAATAATCTTGTTAGACATTTTGAAGGACTTGATGAATATACTTCTGGCTATGTTAGTGGTATTATGGCTGCTCAAAAAGAAATCTATGGAGCTGATATATTACAGCAGGCACTTACTCCTGATATAGTTAAAAATATTCAGAAGGTTTGTCCTATGTATTCAACTGGAGATGGATTTGAATCTGCAAGCTGGACCCTTTCTAACTACTTCCTTGCCAGAAAACTTACCAGTATGGAACGTTTCGAATATATAGAAGCACTAAGTAAGAAATATGATGTAACCTTATATACTCCTGAAAAAACACCTTCTCTTAAGGTTAGGAATATGGGAACAGTGGAATATTATAAAGATTCTCCTAAAGCTATTAAATGCGCTAAAATCAACCTAAATATAACTCTTAGAAGTATTGTTACAGGTATTCCTCTTCGAGCATTTGATATTATGGGATGTGGTGGATTCTTACTTACAAACTATCAGGCTGATTTTGACAACTTCTTTGTTCCTGACCAGGATTATGTATATTTTGATAGCAAGGATAGCCTGATTGACAAGGCAGGTTACTATCTTGAACATGAAGATGAAAGACTTCGTATAGCTCAGTCTGGATATAATAAAGTAAAAAATCAGCATACATTTGACCATAGGGTAAAAGATATGCTGAATATAGTAGATATGGATATTTAGTTGTAATCAACTTTCATAAGACAAAGACCTTTGGCCGGAGCTGTGTATCCGGCTAATTTTCTGTCTTTCGCCTCGATTAATTCTGGCATGGAATCAGCCTCTCTAACGCCGAATCCTACTTCTAAAAGTGTACCAGTTAGAATTCTTACCATATGCTGTAAGAAACCGGTTCCATGGTATGTAAAGCTAATATAAGAACCTCTTTTATTAATTTCTATATTATCTACTATTCTTACAGTTGATTTCTTCATTCTTGGATTAGAGCAAAATGAAGCGAAGTCATGCTGCCCTATTAGATAAGAAGCAGCTTTTTGCATCTTCTCTACGTCAGGCATCCTATCAAGTGTATATACAAACTTTCTGTCGAAGATTGTTTTTATCTTATTATAGTAGCAGGTATATACATAAGTTTTTCCAACGGCATTGTACCTGCTGTGGAAGCGTTCAGCTGCTACCTTAACATCCATAAGGGCTATATCATCTGGAAGATATCTGTTTGCGTAGTCCCTTATCTCGTCTGGAGTCATATCTGTATCTAAGAATACGTTGGCTATCATACCTTTTGCATGAACACCAGCATCAGTTCTTCCGGCTCCAATTATTTCTACCTCTTCATCAACCATCTTTGAGAAGACATTTTCCAGCTTTCCCTGAATAGTAAGTTCCTGATCTGGCTGATGTTCCCAACCATAATATCTTGAACCATCATATGCGATTTTTAGTTTATAATTCTGTCTCATGATGGTATTATCACATAGGGTAATTGAAAAAGGCAAGTAATACTTGATTTAAGCAGGAAGTGTTAGGTAGAATAGGGTTTATGAGATTTGTAATTCAGCGAGTTAAACACGCAAAGGTAACAATAGATAATGAAGTCCATGGAAGCATAGAAGCGGGCTTTCTTGTTTTTATAGGAATAGCTGAAAATGATACTAAAGCTATTGCAGATAAGATGGTTTCAAAGCTTCTTGGAATGAGAATATTTGACGATGAGAATGACAAAATAAATCTTTCTCTTGAAGCAGTAAATGGTGGACTTTTACTTATATCCCAGTTCACTCTTTATGCCGATTGTAAGAAGGGGAACAGACCTTCATTTACAAGAGCGGCCCGCCCTGAACTTGCAAATGAACTATATGAATATATAGTGGGTAAATGCACGGAAGGCTGTGACAAAGTGGAAACAGGCATATTTGCAGCTGATATGAAGGTTGAACTTTTTAACGATGGACCTTTTACCATTATTCTTGACAGTGATGAGATAATGTAGATATGGCAAACGAAAAGAAACATACACGAATATTAAATAAGAATAAAGTATCTGCCCAGTTAATTGTAAAAGACCTGGTTCTTGGATATGAGGGTAAGGTAGTTTCAAAAGATATTAACTTTCAGATTTACAAAGGAAATTATCTTTGCATAGTTGGAGAGAATGGTACAGGTAAAAGTACTCTTATGAAGACTCTACTAGGACTTAGAAGTCCTCTTAGTGGCAGCATCGAATACGGAGATAATCTTACTTCAAAAAGAATCGGTTATCTTCCTCAGCAGACCCTTGTTCAGAAGGATTTTCCAGCATCTGTAAAAGAAATAGTTATGACTGGATTTCTTGGTAATCATGGCTTTCTTCCATGGTATAGCAGGGATGAAAAACGTAGAGCTGAAGAAATTATGGAAAAGTTTGGCATAGCAGATTTTAGAAATAAATGCTATAGGAACTTATCTGGTGGTCAGCAGCAGAGAGTACTTCTTGCCAGAGCACTTTGTGCTACAGAGGATATATTACTTTTAGATGAACCGGTATCTGGTCTTGATCCTAAAGTTACATATGAGATGTATGAACTTATAGATAAGCTTAATAAAGAAGAAGGCATAACAATAATCATGGTTTCCCATGATATAGACGCTTCTGTAAAATATGCCTCCCATATACTTCATCTTGCACATATTCCAATCTTTTTTGGAACTAAAGATAATTATATGAGACAGGGCTTCCACTTATGGAAGACTGACGAAGCTATGCTCCGAAATGGAGGTGGTATTCTTGATTAATGAATTAGCCCACTATTTTTCTTATGAATTTGTAAGAAATGCAATGATGGTAGGAATCATGATTGCACTTGGAGCAGCTCTTCTTGGGGTGCCACTTGTACTTAAAAGGTATTCATTTATTGGTGATGGATTATCACATGTGGCATTTGGAGCACTGGCCATAGCGTCTGTACTTAATCTTACAAATAATATGTTAATCATTATGCCAGTTACTGTTATTACAGCTGTAGTACTTCTTAGTCTTGGTCAAAATGCAAAGATTAAAGGTGATGCTGCTATAGCACTTATATCGGTTTCAGCTCTGGCTATTGGTTATATTCTTCTTAATGTATTTTCTGTATCGTCCAATGTAGGAGGAGATGTTTGCAGCACCTTATTTGGAGCAACATCACTTCTTACTCTTACTAAGACTGATGTAGCAATATGTTTTGTTTCTATTGCAATAGTAATTGCAGTATATGTATTTACATATAATAAGATGTTAGCTGTAACATTCGATGAAGATTTTGCAAAAGCTACAGGTGTCAATGCTAACGGATACAACTTCCTTCTTGCTACTGTAACTGCAGTAATAATTGTTATAGCCATGAAGCTGGTTGGTACCTTACTTATTTCGGCGCTTATTATATTCCCAGCTCTGTCAGCAATGAGAGTATTCAGGTCATATAAAAGCGTTGTTATAGCATCTCTTGTTATAGCACTGATATGCGCAGTTACTGGAATAATAGCATCAATATTACTTTCAACACCAACAGGTGCAACAATAGTTGTGGCTAATTTAGCTGTGTTTATTATCTTTTCACTGATTGATTTAATTAAATAAAATTTGAATTTTCTGTAAAATGATAAAAAAACTGTGTTAAAATTAGTGCATATGTTATAATATTGTTAAGACCGATAACACTAAGGGGGTGTTTTTATGGCAGAGAGATTCGTAATACGAGATCTTAAGTCAGGTGAATATCTTGCAGAAAAATTTATGCGTGGTACATATTTTACTAATGATATTTCACAGGCAGTTAAGTGCAAAACAAAAGAAGATGCACAAAAGAAAGCTGATGCTCAAACACTTAGACCTATAGCAGCCTTAACAGTAGATTCTGTTAATTTTGCTTAGTTTCTAGCGTTTTGAAGAAGCTTCTGGGGGATAATTACTGGTCATTTTATGGCCAGTTCTTTTTTGCACAAGGGATAAAATCTTTGTGCGAATATATATAAAAATAAAGGAGTAATAATTATGGCAAGCGAAATCAGAGATATTAATCTTGCTCCAAGTGGAGAGTTAAAGATTGAATGGGTAAAAAAACACTGTGATCTTTTAAGAACACTTGAAAAGGAATTTTCTGAAACAAAACCTTTTGCTGGTAAGAAAATTGCTTTATCTGTACATCTTGAAGCAAAGACAGCATACCTTTGTAAAGTGCTTAAAGCAGGTGGAGCTGATATGTATGTTACAGGATCTAATCCTTTATCAACACAGGACGATGTAGCAGCAGCACTTGTTAAGGCAGGACTCGAGGTACATGCTTGGCATGATTGTAACGATGAAGAATATAATGCACATATTAGAGAAGTACTTAAGATAGGACCAAATATTATCATCGATGATGGTGGAGATCTTGTTCATATGATGCATACAGAGTTTAAAGCTCTTATTCCAGAAGTTATAGGTGGATGTGAAGAGACAACTACAGGTATCATAAGACTTGAAGCTATGAACAATGAAGGAAAGCTTCTCTTCCCTATGGTTAAGGTTAACAATGCACAGTGCAAGCATTTCTTTGATAACAGATATGGTACAGGCCAGTCAGTTTGGGATGGAATCAATAGAACAACAAACCTTATTGTAGCTGGCAAGATGGTAGTTGTTGCAGGCTATGGCTGGTGCGGTAAGGGTGTAGCTATGAGAGCTAAGGGACTTGGCGCAAGAGTTATAGTTACAGAAGTTGATCCTGTTAAAGCAATTGAAGCAGTTATGGATGGCTTCGATGTTATGCCTATGAAGGAAGCTGCTAAGTATGGTGACTTCTTTGTAACAGTTACAGGTTGTGACAAGGTAATCGAAGAAGAAGACTTTATGGAGATGAAGGATGGAGCTATCCTTTGCAACGCAGGACATTTTGACTGCGAGATAGATATGGCAGGACTTAGAAAGATAGCTGTCTCATCTGCTCCTATGAGAGATAACATTATCGGCTATACACTTTCTAATGGCAATACACTTTGTGTACTTGGTGAAGGTAGACTTGTAAACCTTGCTTGTGGTGACGGTCATCCAGCAGAAATTATGGATATGAGTTTTGCTATTCAGGCTCTTTCAGCAAAATATCTTGTTGAGCATGGTAAAGAGCTGAGTACAAAGCTTTTAGACGTTCCAGAAAGTGTTGATAGAGAGGTTGCCATAAAGAAACTAGACTTCCTTGGCAAGAAGATTGATGTGCTTACACCAGAACAGGAAGCCTATCTTTCTAATTCAAATCTGTAGACATAATATAGTAGACAAATCATTATTTTTATATTATTATTATTAAATGAAAAACATTTTTTTCGATTCTTTTTTAAGGGAGTGGAGACATGGCAAAAATATTGGTTGTTGATGATGCAGCATTCATGAGAATGATGATAAAGGATATCTTAACAAAGAACGGTTACGAAGTTGCTGGTGAAGCTGAGAACGGTGCAATTGCAGTCAGCAAGTATTCAGAACTTAAGCCAGATCTTGTACTTATGGATATCACTATGCCAGAGAAGGATGGTATACAGGCTCTTAAAGAGATTAAGTCATCAGATGCGGGGGCAAAAGTTATTATGTGTTCTGCTATGGGTCAGCAGGCAATGGTTATTGAAGCTATTCAGTCTGGCGCTAGAGACTTTATTGTTAAACCTTTCCAGGCAGACAGAGTTATTGAAGCTGTAAAGAAAGTTGTTGGCTAGTTTGATTTTACTTATTAAATTAAAAGCATGGTAAGTTACTTACCATGCTTTTTTATGTTAATATATAAATATAATAATACCTGCGTTTATTGAAAACGGTTAAAGGAGGTAGTTCATATGAAAGATAATCAAATTATTACTATTGGTAGAGAATTTGGTTCTGGGGGTCATGAAGTTGGGGTTAATCTGTCAAAGAAACTGGGGATTCCATTCTATGACAAGGAGATACTTGCCGAGGCTTCAAAGAAGAGCGGATATAGCCAGACTATATTTGAAAAGCATGATGAAAAGCCTACAAGTAGTTTTCTTTATGCCCTGGCTATGGGAGTAAATAGCTTTGGCAATACATTTCAAAGGCCACTTGTGCTTGACCTTTATCTGGCACAATTTGAAACAATAAGAAAACTTGCTGAGGATGGACCAGGAATATTTATTGGTCGCTGCTCAGACTATGTTCTTAATGATATGGAGAATGTTCTTAATGTATTCATTCATTCTGATGTTAAGTCAAGAGTAGAAAGAATTATGAGTAAGTATCAGGTATCAGAGAAAGATGCTTACGATATGATAAAACGTAAAGACAAAGACAGAGCAAGTTATTATAATTATTATTCTAACGAAGAGTGGGGAGATTCAAGACACTATGATATGTGTCTTAATACCGGAAAACTCGGAATTGAAAAAGTTACTGATATAATTTACGATTTCGTGAAATAAAACGCCCACCTTTTACATTAATTATTCAAATGAGAAAGCTGGAGCGATTATGTTTGTAGTAAACAGTGCTGATAATGAAGACAACGAAGATTACGACATTAATAGCGCTATAGAGTCTTATATTGAGGATATAGTATGTGGCGAAAAAGAAGCCATAGGTCATATCTATGATCTAACAAAAACTATGGTTTATGGTTACATACTATCAATACTAAAGAATCCAACAGATGCGGAAGATATATTACAGGATACATATGTAAAGATTGCAGTTAGTGCAGATATGTATTCGGCTCAGGGCAAGCCTATGGCATGGATATATACCATAGCCAGAAATCTTTCGCTTATGAAGATTCGTAAGGACACCAGAAATGCTGATATTCCTGATTTTGAATGGGACCAGTTTGAAGCGCCTAATTCAAAATTTGGAAGCGATGACAGGATAGTGCTTGGAGCGGCACTTTCAAACCTGTCTGAAGAAGAAAGAAATATCGTTATGTTACATGCTGTGGGAGGCATGAAGCATAGGGAGATTGCAGAATTTTTGGATATGCCACTTGCTACAGTACTATCAAAGTATAATCGTTCACTTAAGAAACTTAAAAACATTCTCTCGGAGGGGCAATAATTAATGAAGAAGGGAATATCGAATAGGGAGATTGAGGAAAGACTTAAGACCTCTGTCGAGCATCTTACTCCTGATATAAGGAGCCGTATTATCGAAAGATGCAAGGAAGAGTCTGAACCTGTACTCATTCATCACAAAAACAAATCACATTTAAGAAGAGTCAGACTATATCAGATTATAGCGGCAGCAGCTGTGCTATTTCTAGCATTTAGCATAGCTATACCACTTATGCATAAGCAGAAGTTTGAAAATGTGGCAGCAGTTATCGATATAGATGTCAATCCAAGTATCGAGCTTAGTATCAACAATAAGGACAGGGTAGTTAAGGTTAAAGCTGTTAATGATGATGCTAAAGCTATCTTAGAGGACATGGACCTAAGAGGAACTCAGACTAACGTTGCTATCAATGCTATTATGGGTTCTATGCTTGAACACGGCTATCTACAAACAGATACTAAGTATGTTCTTGTATCAGTAGAAAGTAAGACTAAGGTATCATCTCAGGAGCTTGAACATAAGGTATGTAGTGATATGGATAACATATTATCTAACTATTCTGTTGATGCTCAGATTATAACTCAGGTTATGACTAATGATGACAATGTAGCTGATATATCAGATAATTATGGTGTATCTCAGGGTAAGGCAACTCTTATTAAGCATATTATGCTTATGGATAATAGCTACTACGAAGATGAGCTTAGCAGGATGTCTATATCAGAACTTGACGCTCTTCTTACTGAACTTGAAGAGAGAGTTCCAAGTGCTGATTCAATAGTTGAAATTACTTATGTAGTACCTAGTGAAGTGGATAATAATGCAGAAGTAACATCTTCTGTATATGAGGAGCCTGCAGTAGAAGTTACTGTAGAGGATGAGGAAGAAAATACAGTTTCAAGTAATGAGGCTGAAATAGAACCTGTATCTGATGAAGATGAAGAGGATAGCGTATCTGATAATAGCGTATCTTCTAATTCAGTATCGGAGAACCAGGTGAGTGATTTAGATAACAATTTAGAGAAGGAAATTGAGGAGGAATAGTGATATGGCAAAATATCCAACACCACACATTAAAGCAACACCAGAAGATTTCGGTAAGACAGTACTTATGCCGGGAGATCCACTAAGATCAAAGTTTATAGCTGAGAATTTCTTTACAGATGCAAAGCTTGTTAACAATGTTAGAGGTGTTCAGGGTTACACAGGAACTTACAAGGGAACTAAGGTAAGCGTTATGGCAAGTGGTATGGGTATGCCATCTATAGGTATATATAGCTATGAGTTATATAACTTCTTTGATATTCCTAATATTATGCGTATAGGTTCAGCTGGGTCTATAAAGGATGATGTTAATCTTATGGACATAGTTATGGCTATGGGAGCATCAACAGATACTAACTTTATAAGACAGTTTAACCTTCCAGGAACATTTGCACCAATAGCTGATTATACTATGCTTAGCACTGCTATTAAGGCAGCAGACAAGGTGGGAGCTAACTATCATGTAGGTAATGTATTTTCAACAGATATTTTCTATGATGCTGATAATACAACAAATACAAAGATGGCTGATATGGGCTGCCTTTGTGTAGAGATGGAAACAGCTGCCCTTTACATGAATGCTGCCAAGGCAGGTAAGAGAGCTCTTGGAATCTTTACAGTTTCAGACCATATTCTTAAGGGACAGGGACTTTCTCCAGAGGAACGTCAGACATCATTTACACAGATGATGGAAATAGCTCTTGAAACAGCTGTAGAGCTTGATAAGATATAAAAATATCAGTAATAATATTTTGCAATGGGTATAATCCTTCAGCATAGAGGCTGAAGGATTTTTTGTGTCTAATTTGTGATTTTTTCCTTGAATTATAGGCAATTCAAGGTTGTATTTTTATGCTAAAAAAAGTATAATTTTATTGGGTTTTTATGTGAAAAATAACGCACGTTGGAGGTACACTAACACATGAAGGAATTAATGCTTGCGTATCATTCTGTAAAGAAGGAGATACGTTTTTTTGGCAAATTTAAGGGGGAATTTGTTGAAATACCATATGAGGAGTGTCCTAGACTTGAACAGTATAGTCCAGGAACTGGAGACTTTGTACTTCAGAATCAGGGTAAGAAATTCTTTGATGATATATGGGAGCAGTTTGCGAAAGACAATATTAATATTACTTTCAAAGGCACAAAGATAGATTATGAGGATCTTCAGAAGAAGATTGCTGACTACAACGAAACTAACGGAAAGCAGATCTTAAAGATTACAAAGTTTATTGAACTTCCTAATGTTTCTGAAACATACGAAGCAATAAGCAAGTTCTGTAATGAAACTCTTGATACATTCGAAAAAGAACTTCAGGACAATGAAACAAAGCTTATCTTCAGAAGAAGAAAGAGTTTATTCGAGGAGCGTAAGCAGGCTCTTGATGAGAATGATGTAAATCTTTGCCTTGTTGGTACATATAGTGCTGGTAAGTCTACATTTATCAACGCAATTATTGGAAAGAGAATCCTTCCAGAAAGTATCAACTCTGAAACAGCAAAGATGTTCAAAATCAGGAATGCTGAGAATCCTAGAGTTTCTTTTGTTGCAAAAACTAAGGCTGGCGTTAAAGACGATAACATCTCTATCGCTTGGAATGAGCCACTTGGCCAGTTTGAGCTTGAGAGAGTCAGTATGATATCTGATGAGAATCTTAGAAAGATGCTTGAGAGAGAAACAACTCAGGTAGCTGAGATGGGACTTAGACAGCATGAACAGCTTTGCCGTATCCTTAAGGAACTTAATGATGTTCCTAACCACGAGCAGGAAGACGGAAGTGCATATGTTAACGGTGTAATTGAGGTTGAGTATCCTATTCCACTTTGCAAGAATGTAAACTTTACATTCTTCGATACACCAGGTACAGACAGTAACTCTAATGAGCACCTTCTTATCCTTAAAGAAGCTCTTCAGAAACAGACAAACTCAGTACTTATCGTTATATACGAGCCAACAAAGATGGAAGGTACTGGTAACTCTATTCTTTATAAGCTTATTAATGGCTTTAGAAATAAAGATAACAAGAACGATGATAATAATGTATCTATCGACCTTGCAAGATCATTCCATGTAATTAACCAGGCTGATACAAAGAGTAGCAAGGATCTTAAGCTTCTTCGTAACAAGAAAGTTGCTGTTACACTTAAGGAAGAAGATAAGATTTACAATGAAGAGGCTATGGAAATTGACCTTTCTCAGGAAAGATTATTCTTTGTTTCTTCTAAGGCTGCATACATCAGTAAGGCTATTAGATCTAATATCGATCTTGAGGATGAGCGTACATGGCTTGCTAACCATAAGCAGGAAATCAACAATGAGCCTACTAGAGACCCATTCACAGATGCTGAGACAAACATAACATCTGATAATGGATTATTCTATAAGTATGATAAGCTTGCTAATGCTGATTTCGAAACAAAGCAGCTCATAGCTGACTGTGAAGAAGCAGCTGAAAACTGTGATAATTCACTTGATGGTGTAATTAAGCGTATATATATCAACTCTGGTATGTATGCAATAGAGCAGGAAATCGTAAAATATGCTCAGAAATATGCCTTATCCGTAAAAGCTAAGGGCTTATATGATGGAATTAAAGGACTTGTAGATTTCATCAAGGCTGACTACGAAGCTATTGAGAATCAGGCAAGACTTTCTAAGGAACATATTGAGAAGAATATCGAAATCATGAAGACAAGCATGGTAAGCGATATTGAGAAGTCTCATGAAGAATTTGTTGCTAGAATTACTAACGATTCACTTGAGACTCAGGTTCAGCAGATTAAGGACCTTGTTAAAGATATTGAAAAACGTCAGGATATGGCAAGTAAGCAGGCAGACAAGATGCAGTGGATTGCTCTTAAGCCTGAAATCTTCGAATCAAAGAACAGGGTTATTATTGCAGAACTTAACAGATACCTTCAGGATATTGATGATATTTACAAAGAGATTCGTGGTGATATCCTAGCAGCTCAGGTTAGAGAACTTAAAGATATCATCGTAAAGAAGATTAAAGAATACAAGGGTATTGATGAAAATCTTATCCGCCGTATTGCTAACATCTCTGATACAGAGATACCTGCTTCTGAAATTGGTGCTCTTAAGATGGATGATTACATCAATGAGCAGAAAGCAATCCTTATCTTTAACACAATGGATAAGAAGGCTTATAAGCGAGATCTTGAGAGAGCATTTAACCAGCAGACAGTTAACCAGTTCGTTGCTTACAAGGAAGAAATCATAAAGGTTGCTCAGCAGCGTACTGCAGAGATGGTTGAAGAATTTAAAAACAATATTGATACTATATCAGGAAGTCTTGAAATTCTTATTAAGGATGAGAACAAGGCTATTGAAGAACAGGCTAAGGCTAAGGAAGTACTTGAGCTTGTAGCTAAGAAGGACGACGAACTTAACAAGAGAATTTGGGGCGAGACAGTTTAGGAGACTTATGAGTAAAAATTCAGGCGTTAATAACAATGGAATACAGACTATTAATACTCTGAATATTAGCGAAAGCCGTTTTTCATTAGCAATATTTAAAATCAGAGTTACTGACAAGGTAGAGCTTGTTGAGGCGAATGATTTCTTCTTTGATTATGTTGGTACATCTAGGAATGACTATGCTGGCGGTTTATTTGAACGTATGGGCAATTCCGACAGGATTATGTACGAGAATTATATCAAGGAGATGTCAGCAGGTAAGATAGACTTTACTCTTGAGATAAAGATAAACAGGAAGAATAGAGATATTATTTCATGGGCTCAGATAGAGGCTGATTATTACGGAGATGACCCTTCAGGAAGATATTATTTATGTCTTATGAGGGATATTTCTAAGAGAAAGCAGATGGAGTCAGAGTTATCGGAACTTCGTAATCTCTATATGAGAGCAATCTCAAGTAGTGATGAGATGATTTTTGACTACAACATCGATACTGATATGTTTATGTACTATAAGCTTACAGAAGAAGATGGAGTTATAGTTAACAGCCCTAATGTAAGAGTTGATTTCTTAAAGAACCTTAGCAGTAGTAGGGATGTATATCCAGATGATTTGGTTTATTTCTATGATTTATGTAGAGAAACATTAAACCATCCATTTGATATTAGATTTAGACGGTCTAACCAGAAGCCAGGCGAGTATACAAGGATGCGAGTTCATGCATCTGTAGAAAAGAGCCTGACAGGACGTCCATCAAAGATAATTGGTACTATTAGACCTATAGAAGATATAAAGGATAATTCTGATAAATCAGGATTTAACGAAAAGGACGAACTCACTGGTATCATGAATAGAACCACTGCCAGAAAGCATATTGAAGAGTTCCTTCTTAGTTCTTCTGTAGACAGTCCATATGCTCTTCTTATTTTAGATATTAAGGGCTTTAAGAATATTAATGATACACTTGGACATATCTTTGGTGACAATGTTCTTATTCAGGTAGCTGATACTATTATTGAAAATATAGGACGTAATGATATAGTTGGACGTCTTGGTGGTGATGAGTTTATCATCTTTATCAAGAACATCGGAGAGTCTGCTATAGTTGCTATCTGTGATAAGATTAGACGTGAGATATGTAATATCTATGTTGGTGAAGATGCTAAGATAGATGTTTGTATAGGTGCTATTTTAGAGCAGGATCACAGCATAACATGTCAGGAACTTATTCAGACTGCAGACGCCGCTTTGTTTGAGCTTATTACAAAGGGCGGTATAGGTCTTAATATAGCTAAAGAGATTGTTACTAAGCCAGCTGAGCTTAAACTTTCATATGTAGCTGATATGAACCTTAGATCAGTTCCAAAGAACACAGAAAAGCGTCTTAGTGAGCTTATATTTGAACTTCTTGAACAGGCTAAGGACATTGACAAGGCCCTTGATACAGTACTTGCTCTTGTAGGTGAGAAAAAGGATCTTTCTCGTATTACTATGTTTAGGCGAGATGGTAGCGAGCTTTGTATTACAAGACAGTGGATATCCAGAGGATTTGCTGCTAAGAATCCAGAAGAGACATCACTTTATCTTGAATTCCAAAACAAGATGAAGGAAAACTTCGAAGAAGATGGTATGGGAATTATTAACAGCGATTCTGTTATGAGATTTAACCCTGATAAGGCACGAATTATGCTGTCAGAGGGTGCAAAGTCTATTATGTACTGTAATATGATGGAATTTGGCGAGGTTGTTGGTGTTATAGCATTTGTTGACTGTGTTAATGAAAGAGAGTGGTCTTCAATTGATTATAAGGCATTTAGAACTATTACCCGTATGATTTCAGCATATACATACAAGGCTGAGAGTTTTAAGAATAATAAAGAATAATAGGAATTAGTAAGACGCCTGCCTATGGCAGGCTTTTTTTTATGCCCAAGGATGGGGATTGTATTTTTTAACTGAACATACCCAAGCAGCTATGGGGATTGTATTTTTCAAGCTAAGCATGACCAGGCGGTTATGGGTAGGTGTCGAGTTTCTGCGAGATTACATAAAAAAAGGACCGTATCTTATAGATACGGTCCTTACTATTCTTAATATTAGTCTGGCTGTGAGAATGGAACACCTTCAGGCTGGAATGCAAACTTAGTTGTGAACTTAACAACGTCGAATGTATTAGGATGAGGTATTTCAATAGGTGGAATAGGTACAACCTGATAATTACAATATGCAGGGTACTGATCAATATCAGCCATGTAAGTAATGAATGGATATTCACGACCATGGAGGATAAGACATTCACCTTTCTCTTTACAGAATCTCTGTAACTCAGTAACTGAGATAAGTCTACGTTTCTCAGCACCACCTGGACCCCAGGCATCAATCTCACCACAGAGGAAACTGATTTCATTAAGAAGATCTCGCTCACGTGATGTAAGGAATACCCAGTTATCACAGTTACCTTTGATTGTATCTGCATCTTCGCCATATCTACCCTTAAGCTGGTGGATTGACTGCGCTACAAGAACGAATCTCATGTTTCGGCTTCGAGCAGCAGAAATCATTGAAGGCATATCTGGAATCTTTGGTATGTTACAGAACTCATCAAGTACGAAGTTAACACGGATTGGAAGGGCAAGTGATGCCTGTCTCTGTGCTTCACCGATGAGGATTTCATATACCTGCTTGATAAACATAGTTACAAGGAAGTGACATGTTGTCTTTTCATCAGGTACGATTACGTAAACAGCAGTCTTTTCATGACCAAAGAGTCTGATATCGAATGTATTTGCACAAAGCATATCAGTAAGTCTCTTGTTAAGGTTGAATATGGCAACCATACCATAAAGAACTGTCATGATAGATGAAATAGTCTTTTCATTCTCACCAAGAAGTGTACCCTTGAAGAGCATACCAATTGTATTAGAGTTGTTCATCTTACCTGCAAGAGTCTTAAGTGATTCAAGTGAAGACTGAGAGCAGAGTGATGTAAGTGAACGAATGTTTACTGCGTTCTCAGCTGCTGCAGCCTCAAATAAGAGGTACATATTAGCTGTAAGAAGTGTTTCAGCCATCATTGGATAGAGGATATCAGTTGAATTCTCTTTCTGTGTTGCTGAAAGTGTTGCTGCTAGGTCGTTTACAAGGTTGTTAGCTTCATCCTTACGACCTGTACGGTAGTACTCGTATGGAAGTGAAAGTGGATCCCACATGTCTCCGTAACCGATATCTCGGAAGTTAAGTACTACTACTTTATAGCCGTTCTGCTTAGCAAAACCAGCTGTTCTAACATAAAGTTCGGCCTTAGGGTCGGTACATACGAAAGACTCGCCAGCACGAATATATGTATTGATTGTTGGCATAACGAAAAGACGTGTTTTCTTGGAACCTGTAGCACCGAAGATAAGTGTATGTGTATCACGTCCATCAAGATAGCCTGTATTACCATCACTCATGATAGGAATACCACCAGTAGGATAGTTAGGAGCGTTAAGGTCTACTCTTGTTGCAGATGACTGTATCTCTTCGATACTAGCCCAACGTGTCTGACCAGTATTACTCTTATATCTGTTATTCTTAATCTGACTACTACTCATTTTATTACCCCTCCTTAGCTGTCATACTGTGCAGTAAATACACGAGTATTGTTCTGTATAAGTTCTGATACGTACATTCCGTCAGGAGCAAATGCACTAATCATACCCTTAGTAACAACTCCATCGTATGGTGGAGTAGAGGTATATACTGAATAAACAATATCTTCTGCAAGTCTATCAAGCATCTCATATCCAGCGAAGTACTGATCTTCACGAAGCTTATTAACAGAAGAAACAACCATAGCTTCTGCTTCAGCATCAAGGTTAAGACCATAACCTGAAATCTCACCCTTAATGTAGCTTGCAAGCTCTTCTGAATCTGGAAGTTCCATCTCGATAACTTCTATTCTAAAGAAGAGAACGAGAAGCTGCATAAGCTGTTCAACAGCCTTAGGATCATAGTTATGAATATTGAAGATGAACATAATATCATCATCCATAGATGAGAGATACTTCATTATGTTAATGAAGTTTTCTTCTTTAAAATGTCCAACCCATTCACCAACTTCAATAGAAAGAATACCCTTGTATTCACTTCTAAATCCAGCTGCATCACGAATCTTTTCAGCTATTTTTTCGATTTCATGGAAATTAGTTTTGTCTGGAATATATTCAAGATAATATTCGAAGTACTTAACGTTACCATAGAATTCTACGAGATTCTGGCTAGAATCAAGATACTGTGTAAGTAATTTTAAAAGATTAGAACGGTCGATACCGTTGTCACATACCCAAAGTAAATCAGGAAGGACAAGACCCTTCTTTGCCTGGAACCTTGTTAGGTTCTCACTAAAACGCTGCCAACGCTCTATTACATCTTTGAATCCGCTAAGACCTTTGAGCGCCATGATTTGGTCATAATATGCATTTTCTGCCATTAATGTAACCCGCCTTTCATAATTTAGTGTAGTGTGAATCTCGTCACAAAACGTCTAGTCTGATTTTATCATACTTTTTATTGGAATGAAATATCAAATGTGGCTAAAGATGTGTTATTTTCAGAATTATTTGGGGTATTGTCCATGTAATAAAAACGACAACCATCAAGAGTGAAATTGCCATACATAATTGCATTGTTATAGACATTATATCCAGTACCTGTTACATCGTTGCTGGAAAGGTATGAAAGAATTCCACTTATGCAGGTGTTGGTATAATCAGATGAAGATGCGTTAGCACCTTTTTCTATAGAAAGTTTAGGTTTTCCTGATGAGCTTGATGTGAATACAAGCTTTATATCTGCATCGGCACCAGCAGAATTTAATACGGTGTAATTATCGGTTCCATCAGCTGCAGTTATTGACATGCCATAATTTGCTAAATTTTCATTTAACCCACTCACAATATCAGATTTTGATAGATTTTGGCTAACTGGAGCTGCTATCTGGTTATCTGATGCTGAACTGTTATCAGATACAGAAATTTCTGAATTAGAATTAGAAGATGAAGCGTCAGTAGAACTAGCATCAGATGCTTCATTACCAGAAGCTGATGCACTTGTATAATAATAAGGATCAATTGGTTCTACCTTATATTCAGTAATTACATTATTAGAAACAATATCAGGATTATTTATACAGTCGCTACAAATATATCTTTCTACACCTAGGATCTCATATTTCTTACATTCTTTAACCTCACCGCAAAATGAGCATGTATTCTTTTGTCCACATGCTGTAAATGAAAGTAGTAGAAAAATAAATAATAATAGAAGAACTGGTTTGTTTTTGAAAGATTTGTTTGTTTTCATACTATATATAATACACCAAATTAGAAAAAGAACAAAGATAAGATATGTGAATAAAAAATAGCCTCAGCATAATGCTGAGGCTTACGTGCGTGACAGGATTCGAACCCACGACCTTCTGGTCCGTAGCCAGACGCTCTATCCAGCTGAGCTACACGCACATCTACGGATTTAAGTCCAATAGATAATCTAACATACTGATGATTAAATGTCAAACACTAATTATTGTGAAATAAATCAGAATTTTACGCAGAAAAAAGGAGAAAAAGAGGAGGGAGGTATAACGGGGATTATAGATGTTAATATGGTTATATTTTTAGAGTTAAAACAGGATTAACCTGCAATAATTAAAAGGTGAATACGTGCCCATAATATGAGAATAATAACAACTGACAACGGTGTCAATAAATACTGAAATGTTGATTTTGTGGAGAAAAATGTGGATAAAAACTACACTATGACATAGGTGTCAAAACGATGGATTATTATGGGAATAAACTGTATATATCTTCTATGAGAAGGGCTGGTTTATAGAATTACATACAATTTATCTTGCTTATTATAGGGGAAAAAATATGGGTATTTATACCTAAAACAGATCTGCCAAGATATAAATATGAACTTAAAAATACCTGAAGCCAGAAATGAAATAATGTAAAAAATATATAAAAAGTGAAAGATGCAGTATTTATAAAGAAAATTTAAAAAGACAAAACAAGAGTTAACAAATAACTGCAAAACAGGATACAAGAGAATGGTTTACATAACAATAAATGCAGTTTTTCCATTTTTTAGACCTTATAAACGTTTATTTTAAACTAGATAATAGATTTTGACTAAAAAAGTCATATTGGCATATTTAGTTGTTATGTAAACTACAATTTTATGCTGTTATTCTTTGAATTTACCTTGAAGAACCGTCTGAAATATTAACTACAATCTTTCTAACATTATTCACAATGCCTTGACGGTATAGTAATAAGAAATTATAATATATGCATAGTTTTTGACTAACTATTCATACTGGGTTATAAATGTTGAGGGGAGGGACTGATATGACTTTTTTGGATGAAGAAAATGATGCTTTAGGCGAGATTACTAATATCTTTGCTGGTGCAGCTGCATGCAGTCTCTCAAATATTACGGATGTTGATGTTGATATATCCGTACCTAATTTCAGGGAAGTCCAATCAGGGGACAAGGTTGTTGATACTATGAGCAACTGCTTTGGTTATAGATTCAAGTCTCCTTCGTTCTCAGATGGGTTTTGTTTTGTTTCTTTCCAGGGAGAGTATAACCGCTTTGCCAGATTATTTGGCGTGAGAAAGAATGAAGAGTATGTTAGCCATATGATGAAAAAAATCATCTCAACTGGCTTAGAACCTGTTGAAAGACTTATGGAAAAGACCATAAATATTGAGGTGTTAAAGAAGGTTTCAGATAACTTTGACGTTTCATTTATGGCCAAGAATTCCGGGTATTTTATAGTTGAGTTTAATATGATTATTGATGATGACATAGAAGGGAAAATCGTTGTTGTTTACCCAGAAAGAACAGCTAAGACTATGGCTTCAAGATTCCTTTCAGAAGGAATAGCGGTAACAACAGTATAAAGTATTATGAATACATCTAAAATTGAAATCGACAGAATATTCTTATGCTCTATAGATTCAGCGAAGGCATTTGTTGAATACAATGAGTATACAATAGATCCAGACGGAGAGATATTTCAGTATATATTGCAGCTGTTTGCTAGAAATTATGACAATACAGATGCTAAGAAATGTTTCTTTAAGCTGGATTCTTTTATTGCAAGTATATTACCAGAGGATGCTACTGGATTTGATGCCTTTGTAGACGTTATAGCAGACGAGATGCATACTCTTATGCAGGATGCTGTAGACCTTCCTTCAGGAAGTGGTATATTTGTCTGGGCAACAGTAGAAGAGCAGCCGGTAATAGCCTTCTTTAAGCTTAATTTCCAAAAGAGATTAGCTTGTGTAGTAGATGATGGAACCGTTGAATTTAAGCAAAGAGGACATCTTCTTCCGACACAGACACAGAAGGAATATGACTACTTCTATATCAACATCATGGAACATAAAACATGGATGACTGATATGATTTGCCATGTAGATAACGAGTCAGTTAATTATATGGCAGAGAAAATACTTAAAATTAGCCTTGTTAAATCTGAAAAAGAGGCTGTTAAGCAGCTTCAGGATACAGTTATCGATACTATTAAGGAGTGCTACAAAGAAGAGGCTCCTAAGAAGGTATTTGAGTATAGACAGTCAGTTGTAGATGAGGCTGAGGATTTTGGCAATATTACACCAAAGAGAATAGCAGAAGTAGTATTTGCTGATAATGAGGAAGCTAAGGCTGTATATCAGGAGAAACTTGAAGAAAGAGAGATTCCAAAAGAGAAGCCTGTTGAAGTAAGTAATAAGACAAAAAGATCTCTTAAAAAGAAACAGAAAATTGTTACAGAAAACGGTATAGAGATACTGGTTCCAATAGAATTCTTAGAAGATAAATCTATATTTGATTATAAACAGGACTCCCAGGGAGGTATATCAATCTTAATTAAAGATGCTGGTGGCCAGTTAAAATAATAAACGCTAAAAGATGAATTAATATTAAAACTAGAATTGATAAATAAACAAAAGAGGCTGCTGCAGCCTCTTTTGTATTGCCACAGCAACCTGTGGACAGTATATATCATATTTGCTGGAATTAACCTATAAGGTAACTTGAACCTGCATATATACCTAACTATTCATTCAACAAAAAAAGAGGATATACCTTTCGGTATATCCTCTTAATTATAGCTTTAATCTATGGATTAGCCCATAACTACTTCTACGCTATGAGTCTTTCCATCGCCGAATGCTGGAAGAATGTTGCCTTCGATAGCATTGCCATCAACTGTAACAGACTTAACACCCTTGCATACGTGGTTTGGATTAGAAACCTTGATATCGTATGTAGCACCACGGAACTCTCTCTTAGCCTTAAGACCATCCCAAGCAGCTGGAATAGAAGGATCAATTCTAAGTCCGTCGAAGTCAGCAGCGATACCGAGGATGTACTGAGATATAGCAACCATGTTCCAAGCAGCTGTACCTGTAAGCCATGAGTTCTTGCCCTGACCAAAGTTCTTGCCTGTCTGGCCGATATCAGCACCAGCATCCTTACCACCAATCATCTGACCGTATACGTAAGGCTCTGTTTTATGAAGATCAGAAGTCTCTTCTGTGAATGCAGGAGCGATTTCTGAATAATATTTGAATGCCTGATCACCTTCACCAGCGTAAGCGGCAGCACAGATTATCCATGCATTGTTGTGAGTGAAAATACCAGCATTTTCCTTATATCCACCTGGATATGTAGAAATTTCACCGTACTGGATGTAGTACTTTGTAAATGCTGGGTTATTAAGTACAAGACCATGCTTTGTATTAAGTCTTTCATCAATAGCTGCAAGAGTCTTCTTTGTAGCATCTGCATCAATATCAGACATAATAGCGAAGCCCTGTGGCTCGATGAAGATCTGGCCTTCTTCACATTCCTTAGAACCCATCTTTTCGCCGTTAGCGTCGTAAGCACGAAGGAACCAGTTACCATCCCAAGCAGAATCCATGATGTTCTTCTTCATCTTATCGATCTCAGCCTGAGCCTTAGCTGCTTCATCATCCTTACCGAGGTGCTTAAGGATTGATACATAGTTAGGACCTGTGTATGTGAAGAGTGTAGCAACCATAACTGACTCAGCAATCTTAGAGTAGCCACCTTCTGCAGCAAACTTAGGGTTTGTATATGTCTGGAATGACTCACCTGGAGTATCTGAGAAGCATGAAAGGTTTACACAATCGTTCCAGTCAGCACGCATAGCGAGTGGAAGACCATGAGGTCCAAGGTTGTTAACGATGTGATAGAATGAAACCTTTAAATGCTCAAGCATAGGCTGAGCGATAGACATATCATTATCATAAGGTACCATCTCATCAAGGATTGACCAGTCGCCTGTTTCCTTAATATAAGCTGATACTGAAAGGATTAACCATAATGGATCATCTGAGAAGTCTCCACCGATATCTGCGTTACCCTTCTTTGTAAGTGGCTGATACTGGTGATAGCATCCACCATCTGGGAACTGAGTAGAAGCGATATCAATGATACGTTCTCTAGCACGATCTGGAATCTGGTGAACGAAACCAAGAACATCCTGGTTAGAATCACGGAATCCCATACCACGTCCGATACCTGATTCGAAGTATGAAGCAGAACGTGAAAGGTTGAATGTAACCATACACTGATACTGGTTCCAAATATTAACCATACGGTTAACCTTGTCATCTGGAGTATCAACGCTAAGGATACCAAGAAGCTTATCCCAGTATGCCTTAAGACCAGCAAGTCCAGCAGCAACCTTTTCAGGTGTGTTGTACTGCTCGATCATAGCAAGTGCTTTTTCCTTATTAATTGTCTTGCCATCAGCTTCGAACTTCTTGTCAACTGGCATCTCTACATAACCAAGGATGAATACAAGAGTCTTTGTCTCACCTGGAGCAAGAGTAATCTTCTTATAATGAGAAGCAACTGGAGACCAACCATCTGCAAAAGAGTTGTTAGCCTTGCCTGCTTCAACAGCCTGAGGATTGTGGAATCCGTTGTAAAGACCGATGAATGAATCTCTGTCTGTATCATAACCATCGATAGTATCATTTACAGTATAGAATGCGAAGTGATCACGTCTATCTCTGTATTCTGTCTTATGGTAGATTGTTGAATCTTTAACTTCTACACGACCTGTAGAGAAGTTTCTCTGGAAGTTTGTGCAGTCATCCTGCGCATCCCATAAACACCATTCTGCAAATGAGAAGAGTGAGAATGTCTTTTCATTAGAACCTTCATTCTTAAGTACTACCTGCTGAACTTCACCATCATAATCCTGAGGAACGAAGAAAGTAACTTCTGCTGAAAGATCATTCTTCTTACCTTTGATAATAGTGTAGCCCATACCATGACGGCACTCATAAGAATCGAGCTCTGTCTTTACTGGTGACCAACCTGGGTTCCAGATTGTTCCATTATCATTAATATAGAAGTAACGTCCACCCATATCGATAGGAACGTTGTTGTAACGGTAACGTGTAATTCTTCTAAGTCTTGCATCTTTGTAGAAAGAGTAACCACCCGCCGTGTTAGAGATTAGAGAGAAGAATCCCTGTGTACCTAGATAGTTAATCCATGGATATGGAGTTCTAGGTGTAGTGATGACATACTCTCTATTCGAGTCATCGAAATAACCAAATTTCATATAATGTCTCCTTTTTCTGTTTTTTGATAACCGCCTGCTTTGTGTGCAAACGCTCTGTCATAGATTATACAAAAAATAAGACCTCATTACAAGAAAAATGATACACAATGAAAGTATAAAAATATCAGTAAAATAGCGAGGTTTACGCATGTTATGTAACCTTGTTTGAAAGAAAAAATAAAAAAATGCAAAAAATGCCATAAATTACCTTTTTCTCATCGTATCTATAATATCAGCTGGTTAATTTAACAAATTGATTATTGGGTAAAAAGATTAGAAACGGAATAGAAAAGAGAGGTAGATATTATGAAAAAAAGATTTATAACTTTAGTAATGCTTGGAGTTATGGCAGTAAGCACATTAACAGCTTGTGGTAACAAAGATGATGAGGGAAGAACAAGAAACAAGGCTGCAGCTTCCGACTATGAAGAATATATGTATGAACCAAGTTACATGGCAGATGCAGGAGCGACTGAATATGCCATTGATGATGGGGATTACTATTATGAAGAACCATCGTATGCGGAAGCGGATACTAATGGTGTGATGCAGACCAGCAAGTCTCAGTACAGTGGCAGTACACTTAGCGATGATGATAATGGAGTTAAGAATTCTGATACTCAGGTAAAAGAAGACAAGATGGTTTATGAAGCTAATCTTACTATTGAAACCCTTGATTTTGATAAAACATATAGCGACTTATTAAAACTTATTGATGAATGCGGCGGCAGAATTGACAGCGAAGAGTACGATGCAAAATACCAGTCATATACATCAGATTCAAGATACAAAGATGGATATCATACAACAAAGCAGGATTATCTTGTTATAAGAATCCCTGCTGATAAATATCAGGACTTCATGAACAGTGATGAGACTCTTGGTAATGTAATAGGAAAGAATCAGAATACATCAAATATTTCTCAGCAGTATTACAGTACAGAAACAAGAATAGAACTTCTTGAAGGTCAGCTTGAATATTATAAGCATCAGCTTGAGCTTATCGAAGAAGAACTTATGGATGTTGAGGATTATGACTATGTTATCAGTCAGATGATTTACCTTGAAGACAGAATTATCGATGTTCAGGATGAAATCAACATGTATAAGAACAATATCGTTACTATGGACAGCCAGGTTGATTATGCAACTATCAGACTTACTCTTTCAGAAGTTAAGGAATATACAGAAATCGTTACTCCTAGGGAAGAAAAGAAGAATACATTTGCTAACAGATTTAAGAAAAATGCCAAGGCTGCATTCAAGGGCTTCACAAAGTTCTGCGAAAATATTCTTTACGGTCTTATGTTTGCTCTTCCATATATAATCATTACAGCAATAGCTACACTTATCATTGTTCTTGCAGCAAAGAAGCATAAAAAGAATGCTCTTAAGAAGATTAAGGTTGCACCATATGAACCACTTCCAGAAGTATTACCATCTGTAGCAAAGAAAATGGAAGAGGAAAAAGCTGAAAGTGCTAAAGTAGAAGAAACTAAAAAAGGGGAAGAAAATAAATAATAAGAGATAAGATACTTTAATAATAATCATATGTTATAATTTAATGCCGAAGGTAAAACTTCGGCATTATTTTTGATTAAGGAAATTATATGAAGCATTACGAACTTATAGCACCATGTCATTTTGGATTAGAGGCAGTGCTAAAAAAAGAAATAATAGATCTTGGATATGATGTAACCGAGGTTCAGGATGGCAGGGTGTCATTTGCAGGTGATGATGAGGCTATAGCCAGAGCTAATATTGGTCTTAGAACTGCAGAGAGAATACTTATTAAGGTAGGCCAGTTTGAGGCTACATCTTTTGAGGATTTATTCCAGGGAACCAAAGGGCTAAGCTGGGAGGATTATATTCCTTCTGATGGTAAGTTCTGGGTGGCTAAAGCTGCAAGTGTAAAAAGCAAGCTCTTTTCACCATCGGATATTCAGTCTGTAATGAAGAAGGCTATGGTTGAGAGGCTAAGACAGACCTATAGTTTGGAAACATTTCCAGAAGATGGCCAGTCATTCCCTGTTAGAGTTTTTATTCATAAGGATATGGTAACTGTAAGTCTTGATACTACAGGGGATTCCCTTCATAAGAGAGGGTATAGAAAGCTGACAGCCAAGGCTCCTATAGCTGAAAACCTGGCAGCAGCTCTTATTATGCTTACACCTTGGCATGCAGACAGAATATTAGTTGATCCATTCTGCGGAAGTGGAACCTTTGCAATTGAAGCAGCGCTTATGGCTGCCAATATAGCGCCAGGGTTAAACCGAAAGTTCACTGCTATGAACTGGCCACATATTGTTAGTAAAAAGGTTTGGGATGATGCATTTGAAGAGGCAAGAGAAGAGGTTATTAAGGATGTAGAAACCGATATTCAGGCCTATGATCTTGACCCTGCTATGGTTAATATCGCCAGAGAAAATACCAGACTGGCTGGTGTAGATCATATGATTCATTTTCAGACCAGAGATGTTAAGGACTTAAGCCATCCTAAGAAATATGGATTTATTATAACTAATCCACCATATGGTGAAAGACTTGAAGAAAAGGAAGCGCTTCCTGCTCTTTATAAGACACTTGGTGAGAGATATAAGAGCCTTGATAGCTGGTCTCTTTACCTCATTACATCATATGAAGGGGTGGAAGGAGATATAGGCAGAAAGGCTGATAAGAATAGGAAGATATATAACGGTATGCTTAAGACATACTTCTACCAGTTTATGGGGCCAAAGCCTCCAAGGAGAAAATAGGTGGAAGACAATATTGGATTTAAAGATATAGAAAGAAAAACTGAAAAGATTCCAACTTATGTGAAAAGTACTCTTTGGCTGATTATAGCATCTTTTGTTTTTTGCCTTGGGCTTATGTATGTTTATATAACAGTAAAAGAAGCAGGTAAAAGCCAGGAAAGTAGCAGGCATATTCTTGATGACTGTCAAGAAAAATCTGCCAAGGTGTCCCAGTCTGCAGATGACGATTCTCATATTAATCTTGGAAAGTATTCTTCTAACAAGATTACATATATTAATGATATTGCTTCGAAGAAGTTTTATGTTCTTATTAATATAAGAGAAGGAAATGATATAACCGACTTTGAAGAGGATGGAATATCTCTTGAGGCAGGAAAGGGAGTTAATTCTTGTAAACTCTATGAATCCAGAGAAAGAATCGTAGTGGAAGTAGCCTTTGATAACTACTACGATTTAGAATATGAGAAGGTTGAAGATGACATAGTTATAAAAAAGGATGCCATAAGTCAGGAGATACCATGTATAGTTATAAGAACTGACGAAGAACTTGGGACGCTATGTCAGGGGTTAACTAAGAAACTGGAAGAAAAAGACTTTAATATCTATTTGTTAGGAAATGAAGTTGATATCCTTTCAGAGGATGATTATTTAGCATTTGTAGACTTTGTTAAGCCATCTTATTATGTATATTTTGATACTGTAAGCAAAGGGGCAGGAGAATTAGAAGTTACATCTTATTGTAATAGTAGATATTTTATTCCAGGAGAAAATAGTGTAACTTTTTCTGACAGGCTGCTTGGGTCTATGGCTAAATCAGGTTCCGTAAAAGTTACAGGTGTGGAAACATGTAAAGATGAAGATATAGTTGGGAAGATGACTATACCTGCCACACATGTAGTGTTTGCCTATGGCAAGGAGGGGCAGATAGATTCTATTAATAATGGTGAAAAGAAAGATGCTCTTATAGGGGCTGTTATTGATGCATTAACAAATGAAAGGAAAGATAAATGAGTACTATAGTATTTGCAACAACTAACAAGGATAAGGTTAGGGAGATTAGCGAGATTACAGCTGGAAGTGATGTTAATATCCTTACAATGAGTGATATAGGGTATGTAGAAGACATAGAGGAAGACGGAACTACCTTTACTGAGAATGCAACAATTAAGGCTAAAGCGGTAGCTGACTATATTAATGCATCAAAAACTGACTTAAAGGGTGCAATTGTACTTGCAGATGATTCGGGTTTAGAGATTGACTATTATGATAAGAAGCCAGGTATCATGAGTCATAGATGGCTTGGTGACAGAACATATACTCAGGCTATGCAGGATGTTCTTAAAGATATGGAAGGAGTTCCAGATGATAAGAGAACTGCTAGATTTGTTTGTTCCATGGCAGCAGTGCTATCTGATGGTAAGGTTATTACTGTATTAGATACTATAGAAGGAATAGTTGGTCATGAAATTATTGGTGACAATGGATTTGGCTACGACCCATTCTTCTATGTTCCAGAACTTGGATGTACAACAGCTCAGCTTAGCACGGAGGATAAGAACAAGATAAGCCACAGAGGTAAAGCTCTTAGAAATATAATAGGGAAATTAAAGGACGCAGGTCTCATATAGAACAAAAAAGCTTCATATTATCTGAAGCTTTTTATTATAGCGGGTGATGGGGTGCCAGGCTCTAGTGAACTGGAGCAGAAAAAAGACCTTCAGTTAAAACTGAAGGTCTTAGCGAGCGGGTGATGGGAATCGAACCCACGTGTACAGCTTGGAAGGCTGTCATTCTACCATTGAACTACACCCGCATGTTATTTAATTAAGTCGGGGTGACAGGATTCGAACCTGCGACCCCCTGGTCCCAAACCAGGTGCTCTAGCCAAACTGAGCCACACCCCGATATACTGCTTTATCAGCGGCACAAGTTGTATTATATGAAAAGCTACCCTGCTTGTCAACACATTTTTTATTTTTTTTAATAATGTATTAAAACATAGGTAAAACTTGCCTTTCTATGTTATTATATACAAGATTTCATTACAGTTAGGAGAAAAATATAGAATGAGAAAGACAAAGATTATATGTACAATAGGTCCATCCTGTGAGAATGAAGAGACACTTACAGCTATGTGTAAGGCTGGTATGAACGTTGCCAGACTTAACTTCTCTCATGGATCTCATGAAGAACATTCAAAGAAGATAGAGCTTGTAAAGAAGGTAAGAGAAAAACTTGGACTCCCTATAGCTATTATGCTTGATACAAAGGGACCTGAATATAGAATAAAGACTTTCAAGGATCATTCAGTAGTTATTAATGAAGGTGATACATTTACATTTACAACTGCAGATATAGAAGGTGATAACACAATCGTATCTGTTAACTATCCAGATCTTATAAGTGAGCTTAAGGTTGGAGATATGATTCTTGTTGCTAACGGTATCGTAAACTTTGAAGTTAAAGAACTTAAGGGAGATAAGGCAATCTGTACCTGTGTTGCAGGCGGTAAGCTTTCAGATAGAAAGAGTATGAACTTCCCTAATAAAGTTCTTAAGTCAGAGTATCTTAGTGAACAGGATAAGGCTGATGTTTTATTTGGTCTTAGCCAGGGTATAGACTTTGTAGCAGCATCTTTCGTTTCAACAAAGCAGGATGCTCTCGATATAAGAAAGCTTCTTGATGATAATGGCGGTAGAGATGTAGATCTTATTGCTAAGATTGAGAACAGAGCTGGTGTTGATAATGTAGAGGAAATCTGCGAGGTTGCAGACGGTATCATGGTTGCAAGAGGTGACCTTGGTGTTGAGATTCCTTTTGTAGAAGTTCCAGCTATTCAGAAGTACCTTATTCAGAAGTGTCGTATGCTTGGAAAGCGAGTTATCACAGCAACTGAGATGCTTGAGTCTATGATTTATAATCCAAGACCAACAAGAGCTGAGATAAGCGATGTTGCCAATGCTGTATATGATGGTTCTAGTGCTATCATGCTTTCTGGTGAGACTGCTGCAGGTAAGTATCCAGAAGATGCTGTAAGAAATATGGCTGAAATTGCAGAATATACAGAACAGCATATTGATTATAGAAAGAGATTTGCTAAGACAGACTACACAATCAAGAACAATATAGATGCTATTAGCCATGCAACATGTGCTATGGCAATTGATGTTAATGCAAAATGCATCGTTGTTAACTCTGTTTCAGGAAGAACCATCAGAATGGTCAGCCGTTTCAGATGTCCATGTGACATACTTGGAACAACAACTAACGAAAGAGCTTGGAGAAAGCTTAACCTTAGCTGGGGTGTTATCCCATACCTTAGCCAGGAGTACAATTCACTTGATGTTATGTTCTACCAGTCACTTGTTAAAGCTAAAGAATTATTAAATCTTGAGAAGGGCGACAATGTTGTTCTTACAGGCGGTATGATTAACGGTACAAGTGGCAATACTAATACACTTAAAATTGAAACAATAAACTAGCTAGATTTTATTTTATTTAGCTGTGTTTTGTGGTAGAATATTATGAGTCCGAAACACAATATTTGTGTGAGTATATATGGGGATTAATTAAGGCTATTGTTAATCCATGGTGATAGCCGTTAAAGTAAAGGGATTTAGCAGTTATGGAGTATTCAGAAATTGATAAAATATGTCTGCGTTGCATGAAGAGAAGTGACGACGCGGACATATGTCCATATTGCGGTAAGGAGAAGAAGGGACAACTCACTTGGTCTAAGGCCCTAGCTCCAGGAACCGTTCTTAACAATAAAATTCTTATTGGTAATATTCTTGGTAAAGGTGGATATGGTATTACTTATATCGGATACGATATGCTTCTTGAGTATCGTGTTGCGGTTAAGGAATTCTTCCCAGATGAGATGGTTGACAGATCTGAGGATGGTAAGACTGTAACTGTTCTTGATGAAGTTAATGGTGAAGAATATCAGAAAGAAACCACTGCTTACCTTCGTGAGGCAAGAGTCCTTGCAGAATACTCTAAATTCCCAGGTATTGTAGCTATTAAGGACCTGTTTTATGAGAATAATACAGGTTATCTTATTATGGAATTCCTTGAACAGGGAAATCTTAGAAAATATATAGACAGTCACGGCGGATGGCTTGGAGTTGAAGAATCACTGGAACTTATGGAACCAGTAATAAGCATTCTTGGTAAGCTTCATAAAACAGGACTTATACACAGAGACATTAGTCCAGATAATATTATGATGGACAATGATGGCTCTGTTAAACTTATAGACTTTGGTGGCTCTAAGAAAATTGGTATCAGTAACCAGCAGGTATTCCTTGGTAAGTGGGGATTTGCTCCACTTGAGCAGATGCTTAGTAAGCTTTCTGAGCAGGGACCATGGACTGATATATATGGTATATGCGCTACCTTATATTGCATGATGACTGGAGATGTTCCTCAGGCATCATATGAGCGTAATGAAAAAGATGAACTTATCGACATATCTCAGTACACAATTTCAATAGACAAGAAGATTGCTGCAACTATTATGAAGGGCCTTTCTATGAACCCTAAGGATAGACAGCAGAGTATTGATGAGTTATACAAGGGACTTTATGGCAGATATCCTGATGAAAAAGGTGCTCCTAAGACAGGACAGGAAGAACTTAAGATTCTTAAGGATAGGAATGGCCGTGTATGGTTTGGTGAGTATCCTATGAACGAAGTTACAGGGGCTCATCTTACAAGTGACATTATCTATGGTGAATATGACAGTGATGGTGTTGCACAGGTTGATGATGAGAAGTATCTTCGTCTTCCAATTTACAAAGAGGTTACTAACGAAGTTAACCTTGCTTTCGTAAAAGTAAAACAGGAAAAAGAGATAACAGGTTATAGATACTTTAAGTTTAATATGCTTCCATGGCGTGTGATAGAGCAAAGAAAGAATCGTATCACACTTATGTCAGAGTACATCATCGATTTTATAGCATTTGATGATGAGAAGTACTTAAAGATGAATGACAGGGAAGTTTCTAAGGTTAAGCATGGTATCTACTGGGAAAAGAGTAAGGTAAGAGAGTGGCTTAACAGTGTATTTGTAAGACGAGCATTTAACGATCAGGCTAAGGCTAAATTACAGGTTACATCTGTTAATACTCCGGTATCCAGTCTTTCTGACAGAACAACCTATGATAAGGTATATTTACCTTCAATAGAAGAAATAAAGTACGGATTTGATACAGATATCTCACTTGTTAGAGGTAAATGTAAATCTAACGTTTCTTCAGATAATCCACCATGTTCACAGTATGCGTCAGCTTTATCAAATGGTGCAACTAATGATGGTGGCTACGGACTAAGATCTCGTGGTGAAATTGATAGAGACGATTCATATAGATGTGCAGAGAATTATATTGGACATGAGATTCTCTCAGGTAAGCTTAAAGAATGGAAGCTTAATAAAGGCGCTGGTATACGACCTATCATCTGCTTGCTAGATGAAGATATATCGAATATGCCTTAAGTGCTAAGATGGGGAATTAGAAGTATGAGGACTTATGTAATCAGTGATATTCACGGACAATATAAGGCATATCTTAGGATGCTTGAGCTCATCGGATTTAAAGATGAGGATTTCATGTATGTTTTAGGGGACGTAATCGATAGAGGTCCCGATGGTATTAGTATCATCAAAGATATTATGAGTCGTGATAATGCAGATATGATTCTTGGTAATCATGAGTTTATGCTTATCAATGCTGTGAATTATCTAAAGAGTAAAGAAAGTGAAAAAGGAAAAGTAAAAAGATCAGATGATGGACTTACTCCATTTGAACTTTGGACACATCCTTGTAATGGCGGAGAAGGAACCTGCCTTGAATATATTAATCTTCCTTCTGAACAACAGGATAAGATTGAAGAATATTTAAAGAGCAGATCTCTTATCAAGCGAGTTTGTATTAATGATAAGATGTATCATTTATCTCACTCATTTTCAGTTCCAAAGACCTTTGGAAGAACACTTAAATATTCCAGAGCTTCTTATAAAACTGCTGAAACTATTGTGTGGGAGAGCTTATTCGATAGACCGTGTGATTCACCACTTGGGGAGAAAGAATTTGCTTATAAGGATGATATATATATAGTAGGACATATATTTACCCAGAGGCTTGGACAGATGGATGAAGAAGGCAAGGGCAGTGTCTTTATGTCAGATAATTACAGGGGGTACAATGTAATTGACATAGACTGTGGTATGGCTCTTAACAGCAGGTCAAGCAGACTTGCCTGCATGTGCCTTGAAACAGGAGAGATATTCTATGTTCCACTTCTTGATGACTAATATGATGGACTAGGAAGATTATTATGGAGGATGTAATTAATGGATAAGGCATTTATACCAAAGGGAATGACTGTTACAGGTAATGTTGAGTGTGATGGGGACCTTACACTTGAAGGTGAAGTAATAGGTAATGTTTCTATAGAAGGAACTCTTGAACTTAAGGGAAGTATTAGAGGAAATAAGCTTAAGGTTGGTAGAGTAGAACTTACTGAAGGCGTTATTGAAAGTGATATTGAATGTAAAGAATATCTCAACGTAGGTAAAGAAGTTACAATCTTTGGTAATATTAAGGCAACTAAAGCTGATATCGATGGTGCTGTTAAGGGTGATATTGATGTTGATGATAAGATTTTAGTTGGTGGAAGCGCTGTTATTCAGGGTAACCTCAACGCTAAAGAAATCGGTATCGATATGGGCGCTAGATGCGATATTGATTTTACTAAGAATGCATATAAGGATCAGAGAGCAGCAGAGTTCTTTGATAATTATTTAAAAGAGCATAATTTTGCGTAAAGGGAGAGGCTATTTTAGCCTCCTTTCTTTTGCAAGGAAAAGAGGAATAAAGTAATGAAAAAAGGACTAACATCATTGGTGCTAGTTCTTGTTTTATGCCTTTGCACATTAGCTGCATGTGGCAAGAACAAGGAAGCATCAAAAGACCAGACAGTAATCAGAGTAGGATCATTAAAAGGAGCAACATCTATAGGTATCATAAAGATGATGGAAGATGATAAAGACGGCACTAATTATGATTTTACAGTAGCAACTCAGGCCGACGAACTTGCGGCAGGAATAATCAAAGGCGAGCTTGATATTGCCTTAGTACCTGCAAACATGGCCAGCATCTTATACGGCAAGACTGAAGGAAAGATTAAAGTAATAGATATTAATACTCTTGGTGTGCTTTACTTCGTAGGAGCTGACACAAGTATCGATTCTTTAGACAAACTTAGTGGCAAAACTATATACTTAACAGGTAAGGGAACTACACCTGACTACGTACTTCAGTATTTGCTTGGTCAGGCAGGAGTAGAGGCTAAGCTTGAATATAAGTCAGAGGCAGCAGAGGTTGTATCTGTTCTTGCTAATGACAAGGATGCAATCGGCTTCTTACCACAGCCATTTGTTACAGCTTCACTTGTTAAGAATGATGCACTTAGCATACTTCTTAATGCTAATGATGAGTGGAATAAGCTTCAGGGAGATGGTGGAAGCAAGATGGTTACAGGCGTAACTGTTGTTAGAAGCGAATTCTTAGAAGAACATCCTGAAAGAGTTAAGGTTTTTCTAGCTGATCATAAGGCATCAGCTGAATTTGTTAATGGTGACCCGGCAGCGGCTTCTGCTTATGTAGAAGAATTTGCTATTATAGAAAAGGCAAAGATAGCTGAGATGGCTATACCTTATTGTAATATTACTTATATTGATGGAAACGAGCTTAAGGATACTCTTAGTGGATATCTTTCAGTATTATATGAAATGAGTCCAGAATCTGTAGGCGGTAAGCTTCCAGAAGAAGATTTTTATTATAACTAGTTGAATTTATGAAAGATTTAATAGCAGGCATAGTAAAAAAGATAGTCATTATCCTGATTTGGATTCTTATTTGGCAGGGCGTAGCTCTTCTTATAAATAATGACATCTATTTTGCTGGGCCGATTGACACAATAAAAGAATTATTTAGCTTATTTGGAAGTTCTGAATACTGGCTTACTATAGCCAATTCTTTAGGCAGAATACTTGCAGGCTTCCTTATAGCATTTGCAGTGGGATACGGCCTTTCTTTTGTAAGCTTCGGTTTACCTATAATCAAAGACTTTATGGGGCCTTTTGTCTCGCTTATAAAGTCTGTACCAGTTGCATCTGTAGTTGTTATGCTTCTTATATGGTTTGGAAGCGAAAATATTACATATGTAATAGCATTTATGGTGGTATTTCCAGCAATCTATATTAGTATGCTTGAAGGACTCGAGAGCACTGACCCTGATATGATTGAGATGGCTCGTTCTTTTAGAATGTCAAAGCTTAAAACATACAGGTATATTTACAGGGCTGCCTATATGTCAGGTTTAAATGCTGCCATAAAAGTATCTATTGGCATGTGCTTCAAAGCCTGCGTAGCTGCAGAAATTATAGGACTTCCATCTTTGTCTATAGGTGAGCATATCTATATGGGTAAGATATATTTTGAGACAAAATCAGTCTTCGCCTGGACAGCAAGTCTTATAGTTCTAAGTATAATAGTTGAAAAAATCCTTCTTGCCATAGTTAACTGGTGGCAGATAAGAGGTCTTGGAGTTGGTGTAAGACCTGCTTTACAACTTGAACGTTATTTAAAGGATAACCCACCACTTAAACCTGTTGATATAGTACTTAATGATATAACCTGTTCTTACGGCGAAGATGAAGTAATAAAAGACTTCTCATATAAGTTTGAAAAAGGTAATATTTACTTTCTTATAGGAGAATCAGGAGAAGGTAAGACTACATTGCTTAATGTTATTGGTCAGGCATTTCCAGAAAGCAGCCGTTTGTTTCAGGAAGACAGGCTGTGTCCCCTACTTACAGGGCTTGGTAATGTATGCATAGTAAATCCGATTTATACCTATAATGAAATAGGTTGGTACTTTGAAAAAGTGGGACTTGATGTTACAAGTAATCTTCCGATTCTGGCACAAAGCGGTGGTATGAAAAGAAGAGTGGCACTTCTTAGGGCTTTGCTAGCAGATGGAGAAGTAGTTTTACTTGATGAGCCGTTTGCAGGACTTGATTATGAGAATAAAGAAAAGGTAGCTTACCTTATTAAAGAACTGCAAAGGGACCGCTGCGTTATTGTGACAGGCCACAGCAGGGAAGATGCTGATTTGCTTGGAGCAGTAACTGTAGAACTTACTCATTAAAATAAAGAAAAATCCCTAGATTATAAGGAAAATCAGGAATTAATTTATACACTAGACTTTATAAAAATATGTATGATATACTTACTTGGTTGACTTGTCTTCACTTATGGAAGTAAGTCGTAAAGATTCACAATGAAGGAGTAAAAAAATGAACATCGAAAAATTAGAACACAATATGGCAAAGCTTACTATTGAAGTATCTGCAGAAGACTTCGATAAAGCAGTTGATAAGGCATATCAGAAGAATAAGAATAAGATTAGCATCCCTGGATTCAGAAAGGGTAAAGTACCTCGTCAGGTTATGGAAAAGATGTATGGCAAGGAAGTATTCTTTGAGGATGCTGCTAACATCTGTATTCCAGATGCTTACGCTAAGGCATATGATGAGTGTGAAGAAGAAATCGTTTCTACTCCAGAGATAGATGTTGTTACACTTGAAGTAGGTAAGCCATTCGTATTTACAGCAACAGTTGCTCTTAAGCCAGAAGTTGAACTTGGTAAGTACAAGGGTATCAAGGTTGATAAGGTAGAAACAGAAGTTACTGATGAAGATATTGAGAAGGAAATCTTAAAGGCTAGAGAAGGTCAGGCTCGTCAGGTTGCAGTTGAAAGACCAGTTAAGGACGGCGACTTAACATCTATCGACTTTGAAGGTTTTGTTGATGGTGAAGCATTTGAAGGTGGTAAGGCAGAGAACTACTCACTTACAATTGGTTCAGGTGCATTTATCCCAGGCTTCGAAGATCAGCTTATTGGTAAGAACTCTGGTGATGAAGTTGAAGTTAATGTTACATTCCCAGAAGATTATCATTCAGAGAAGCTTGCAGGTAAGCCAGCAGTATTCAAGGTAAAGATTCATGAAGTAAAAGAGAAGCAGATTCCTGAACTTGATGATGATTTTGCTGATGATGCAGGATTTGACACAGTTGATGATTACAAGGCTGACGTTAAGAAGAAACTTGAAGAGAAGAAGGCTAATGATGCTAAGAAAGCTAAGGAAGATGCAGTTATCGAAGCTATCGTAGAAGATGCTAAGATGGATGTTCCAGAAGCTATGATTAATACAGATGCTCGTCAGATGATGGATGAGTTTGCTCAGCAGCTTCAGATGCAGGGACTTTCACTTGATCAGTACTTCATGTTCACTGGTTCAACTAAGGAAGCATTCATGGAGCAGTCTAAGCCACGTGCTGAGAAGAGAATCAAGGCTCGCCTTGTTCTTGAAGCAGTAGCTAAGGCAGAGAAGCTTGAAGCAACTGATGAAGAAGTAGATAAGGAATTCGCTGATATGGCTGAGCAGTACAAGATGGAAGTTGACAAGATTAAGAGCCTTATCGGTGACGTTGAAAAAGAGAATATCAAGAAAGAAATCGCTATCAAGAAGGCAGTTGATTTCGTAACAGACAACGCAAAAGAAAAATAATATATAAACCATATTCCAATGCATCGGTCTTATTATCGTATAATGTCCGGTGCATTGGCTTTATAAAAGGATAATTAGGAGGAAAAACTATGAGTGGAATTTACAATGACCTTGTACCTATGGTAGTTGAGCAGACTAGCCGTGGTGAACGTTCATATGACATATATTCAAGACTTTTAAAGGAGAGAATCATCTTCCTTGGTGATCAGGTTACTGACCTTACAGCAAGTCTTGTTGTTGCCCAGCTTCTTTTCCTTGAAGCAGAAGATCCAGATAAGGATATCCAGCTCTATATCAACAGCCCAGGTGGTTCTGTAACAGCTGGTATGGCTATATATGATACTATGCAGTTTGTAAAATGCGATGTATCTACAATTTGTATCGGTATGGCAGCTAGTATGGGTGCCTTCCTTTTAGCTGGTGGTGCACAGGGTAAGAGATATGCCCTTCCTAACGCTGAGATTATGATTCATCAGCCTCTTGGTGGTGCACAGGGACAGGCTACAGAAATTGAGATAGCTGCTAAGCATATCTTACAGACAAAGGAAAAACTCAACCGTATGCTTGCTGAAAATTGTCATCAGCCATATGACATCGTTGCAGCAGATACAGACAGAGATAACTGGAAAACAGCTCTTGAAGCTAAGGAATATGGTCTTATTGATGAAGTTATCGAGAAGAGACCAGGTTCAGACAGCGATAAGAACAAGAAGTAATTAACTAAATTCTAAGGAGATTATACCAAGTGGCAGGAAAAAATTCCGAAAGCAAGATAAGATGTTCATTCTGTAACAAGTCTCAGGACCAGGTTCGCAAGATGATTGCTGGACCTGCTGGGGTTTATATTTGTGATGAATGCGTTGAAATCTGTGCAGATATAATTGATGAGGAACTTGATGGCGGCATTAATGAAGAGGGAGACTTCAGCGAAGATAACCTTGATATTAAGCTATTAAAGCCAGTTGAGATTAAGGCATTTCTTGATGATTATGTTATTGGTCAGGAACTTGCAAAGAAGATTCTTTCAGTTGCTGTATATAACCATTACAAGAGAGTTACTGCACCTAAGAACCGTGATGTAGAACTTCAAAAGAGTAACATTATCATGGTTGGACCTACTGGTTCAGGTAAGACATATCTTGCTCAGTCTCTTGCAAAGATTATTAATGTTCCATTTGCCATAGCTGATGCTACAACGCTTACTGAAGCTGGTTATGTAGGTGAAGATGTTGAAAATATTCTTCTTAAGCTTATACAGGCAGCAGATTATGATGTTGAAAGAGCTCAGTATGGTATAGTCTACATCGATGAGATAGATAAGATTACTAAGAAGAGTGAAAATGTATCTATTACAAGAGATGTTTCAGGTGAAGGTGTTCAGCAGGCACTTCTTAAGATTATAGAAGGTACTGTTGCATCTGTTCCACCTCAGGGAGGAAGAAAACATCCACACCAGGAACTTATTCAGATAGATACAACTAACATTCTCTTTATTTGTGGTGGTGCCTTTGATGGTATTGAGAAGATAGTAGAGGCAAGACTTAATAAGAAGTCTATAGGTTTCAATGCTGAGATAGGTTCTAAGTCTGATAAAGAACTTTCAGAACTTCTTAAGGATATTACTCCTCAGGACCTTGTTAAATATGGTCTTATTCCAGAATTTGTAGGACGTGTTCCTATCAATGTTTCACTTGAGGGACTTGATAAGGAAGCTCTTATAAGAATCCTTGAAGAGCCTAAGAATGCCCTTATTAAGCAGTATCAGTGCTTATTTGGAATGGATGATGTTAAGCTGACATTTGAAAAAGATGCAGTTGAAAAGGTGGCAGAGCTTGCTCTTGAAAGAAAGACAGGTGCCAGAGGCCTTAGATCTATTATGGAAAATGCCATGATGGATGTTATGTACAGAATTCCATCTGATGAAACTATTGAAAGCTGTGTAGTAACTAAGAATGCTATTACAGGCGAAGGAGAACCTCTTGTAGTTCATAAGGAAAGCAAGAAGGCTGCTCCAGCAAAGAAAGCACGTAAAAAAGAATCATAAAATATGAAGATTAAAAATGTTGAATTAGAATGTGTCTGCGGTGTTACCAGTCCTATTAAGGAGTGTACACTTCCTGAGTTTGCATTTGCAGGAAAGAGTAATGTAGGAAAGTCATCTCTTATCAATGCTCTTATGCAGAGAAAATCTCTTGCCAGAACATCTGCACAGCCAGGAAAAACACAGACCATAAACTATTATAATATTAATGATGAGCTATATTTTGTGGATTTACCGGGATATGGCTATGCACGTGCTTCAAAAGAAGTTACAGCCAAGTGGGGAAAGATGGTAGAACGCTATCTTCACCAAAGCAGTGTTCTTAAGGCAGTGTTCCTGCTTATAGATATAAGACATGAGCCAGGAAACAATGACAAGATGATGTATGACTGGGTTGTAAGCAGCGGATATAGCCCAATTATCATAGCTACTAAGCTTGATAAGATTAATAGAAGTCAGATTCAAAAACAGGTCAAATTAATAAGAACAAGTTTGGGGGCATCCAAGGAAACAGTCATTATTCCATTCTCTGCAACAAGCAAAGATGGAAGAGATGATATCTATGATGTTATAGATGGTTTTTCTTGTAACTAATAAGCATTTAAAGTATAATATATAGTGGTGTAAAGGGGATACCCAATATAGGAAGGGAAGGAAATAGATATGAGATTAATTACACGTTCAGATTTTGATGGACTTGCATGTGGGGCACTACTTCTTGAAGCAGGGATTATTGATAGCTGGAAGTTCGCTCATCCAAAGGATTTACAGGATGGACTTATTGAAGTTAATGAGAATGACTGCCTTGCCAATGTACCTTTTGTAGAAGGATGCGGTTTATGGTTTGATCATCACTCAAGCGAGCATGAACGTAATGAGCTTAAGGGTAAGTATAAAGGTGAAAGCCGTATTACTCCTTCATGTGCTCGTATCATATATGATTATTACGGTGGCAAAGAGAGATTTGCTCACTTTGACGATATGATGGAAGCTGTAGATAAGGTTGACTCAGGTCACCTTACAGTAGATGAAGTTCTTAATCCATCAGGATGGATTCTTGTAGGATTCTTAATGGATCCAAGAACAGGACTTGGTAGATGGAGAAACTTCTCAATTCCTAACTACAGACTTATGGAAGAACTTATGGAGTGCTGTAGAACTATGACTACAGATCAGATTCTTGCACTTCCAGACGTTGTAGAACGTATTGAGGTATACAACGAGCAGACAGAGAAGTTCAAAGAGATGGTTACATCTCATACTAGAATTGAAAAGGATGTTATTATTACAGATCTTAGAGGCGTAGATCCAATCTATTCTGGTAACAGATTTATGATTTATTCTATGTATCCAGAACAGAATATTTCTGTATGGATTGTTAATGGTAAGGGCGGCAAGGGCTGTTCATGTGCTGTCGGTTACAGCATACTTAACAGAACAAGTAATGTTGATGTTGGATCACTTATGCTTAAGTATGGCGGTGGTGGTCACAAGGCCGTAGGTACTTGCCAGTTCTCGGATGAAGAGATGGATGATAAGATTCCAAAACTTCTCGATGAGATAATTAATTATAAAGCTTAAATGCAAGGGAGCCAGTTAATTTGGCTCCCATAAATTTATAGGAGGAGCGCTAAGAAGGCGCACGTTAATATGAGCACTGAGATGAACAATGTAACCGAAGAGGTTAGCGAAGAAAAGGTATCAAAGAACTTTATCGAGCAGATGATTGATAAGGATCTTGCTGAAGGTGTATACGACCATGTATGTACTAGATTTCCACCTGAACCTAATGGATATCTCCACATAGGACATGCTAAGAGTATACTTCTCAATTATGGACTTGCTAAGAAGTATGGCGGTAAGTTCAACATGAGATTCGATGATACTAACCCTACAAAGGAAAAGATGGAATTTGTAGAGGCAATCAAGGCTGATATTAAGTGGCTTGGTGCGGACTTTGAAGACAGATTATTCTATGCATCAGATTATTTTGATCAGATGTATGAAGGTGCTGTTAAGCTTATCAAAAAAGGTAAAGCATATGTTTCAGATTTAAGCGCTGATGAAATTAGAGAATATAGAGGAACTCTTACTGAACCAGGTAAGAAGGATCCATATAGTGATAGAAGTGTAGAAGAGAACCTTAAGCTCTTTGAAGAGATGAAGAGTGGCAGCATCGAAGACGGTGCAAGAGTTCTTAGGGCAAAGATTGATATGGCATCACCTAATATGAATATGCGTGATCCTGTTATCTACAGAGTTGCTCATATGACACATCACAATACAGGCAATAAGTGGTGCATATATCCTATGTATGACTTTGCTCATCCAATTGAGGATGCTATCGAAGGTATTACAAACTCAATATGTACTCTTGAGTTTGAAGCTCATAGACCATTATATGACTGGGTTCTTATTGAACTTGGTTACAAGGATAGCCCAGAACAGGCTCCTAAGCAGACTGAGTTTGCTAAGATGTATCTTACTAATGTTGTAACTGGTAAGAGATATATTAAGAAGCTTGTTGAGGATGGAATAGTTGATGGATGGGACGATCCAAGACTTGTATCTATTGCAGCTCTTAGAAGAAGAGGATTTACTCCTTCATCACTTCAGAAGTTTGTTGAACTTTGCGGTGTAAGTAAGGCTGATTCTTCAGTTGACTACGCTATGCTTGAGTACTGTATAAGAGAAGACCTTAAGCTTGCTAAGCCACGTATGATGGCTGTACTTGATCCAGTTAAGCTTGTTATAGATAACTATCCTGAAGGACAGGTTGAATATCTTGATGTTGCAAATAACTTAGAGAATGAAAGTCTTGGTTCACGTAAGGTTCCATTTACAAGAGAACTTTATATCGAAAGAGATGACTTTATGGAAGAGCCACCTAAGAAGTACTTCAGACTTTATCCAGGTAATGAAGTTCGTCTTATGAGCGCATATTTCGTAACATGTACAAGTATCGAAAAGGATGCTGATGGTAAAGTTTCGGTTATCCACTGTACATATGACCCTGAAACAAAGCAGGGAAGCGGATTTACAGGAAGAAAAGTTAAAGGAACTATTCACTGGGTATCAGCTAGTGAAGCAATTAAAGCAACAGTTAGACTTTATGAGAATCTTGTAGATGAAGAAAAGGGTGTATACAACAAGGAAGATGGTAGTCTTAACCTTAACCCTAACTCACTTACAATCCTTGATAACTGTTATTTAGAGCCTGCTCTTAAAGATGCTAAGGCATATGACAGCTTCCAGTTTGTAAGACAGGGATTCTTCAATGTTGACTGCAAGGACTCTAAAGAAGGAGCACTTGTATTTAACAGAATAGTAGGACTTAAGAGCTCATTTGTTTTACCTAAATAATGACTTAAACTTATTTTGCTGATAATATTTGGGAAGATAGTACATTTTATATGAGAAGGGCATGGTAAATATTATATGGCATTACTTGATGGACTTGAAAGTTTAGGCCTCGGCAACCTTGAAAAGGTTGATGTAGTAGGCAAAGAGGAAGAAAAAGAAGTAAAACCTAGGGTAGCTGAAAGAAAAGTGGCTGAAAAACAGCCTAAGCCAGAGGAAACAGAAGAAAGCTACGTATATACAAAAGAGTATGAATGTCCAGTTTGTGATAATCATTTCAAGGCTACAGTAGTTAAGACTGGCAAGGCCAGACTTATTAAGCAGGACAAGGATTTAAGACCTATCTATAAGGGTGTTGATTCAATAAAGTATGATGTAGTTCTTTGTAATAGATGTGGCTATGCCGTTCTTTCAAAGTATTATGGTCCACTTCCAAAACCTCATAAAGAGTTACTTATAAAGAATATTGCAAGTAACTACAGACCTATGAAGGAGCCTGAATTATTATATTCTTATGAAGAAGCACTTCTAAGATTTAAACTTGCCCTTGTCAATGCTGTATGCAGACAGGCTAAAGATAGTGAGAAAGCTCTTATCTGCTTAAGAACAGCCTGGCTTGTTCGTGGCATGAAAGAAAACTTTAATGATATTTCTTTTGAAGAGGAATACACAGAAGAAAAACTTGCTCAGATGGAAGAGGAGTATCTTAAGGATGCTTATGAACTCTTTATCAAGGCTCGTCAGGGTGAGACACCACCAATTGCTGGCATGAATGATATTACTTTGGACTACTTATTAGCAGTACTTAGTATTCAGTTTGAAAAGTATGAAGATGCAGCTAAACTATTAACTGGTATCATATCTTCAACTACGGCAGGTAGTGCACAGAAAGACAAGGCTAGAGACCTTATACTTGAACTTAAAGCAAAACTTAAACAGAGAAAGTAATATAAAAAAATGGCTATCCGGTTGGATAGCCATTTTTCTATTGGTTTAATATGAATTATGCTTCGTCATCATCGAAGAATTCTTCTGTGCTCTTATCAGCATCATCGACTTCCTTCTCATCAGCTGCCTTATCTTCAGCGTCTTCAGATGGTGTAACATCTGTATATTCATCATCCTTCTTTGCTGTAGCTTCTTTTATCTTAGAAGTTACTTTAGAAGCAACATCCTTGGCTTTAACAACTGTATCTGATACAAATGCTTTGGCAGAATCAAGAGCTACATAGCTTCTCTTTGACTCTTTTTCACTATCATCATCAAAGTCATCAAGATCATCGAAATCATCAAAGTCATCAAACTCTTCGCTTGCGTTCTTCTTTCCCTGTAAGTAGTGGTATACGCCAGCTGCTGTTGCGCCGACAACGGCACTAAAGAGAATAACTTTTCCTAACTTTTTTGCCATATCAAAAAACCTCCATACTTTATAATTTTGCTGTAATAATTTTAATATAATTAGTTATAAAAATAAAGTGTTTTGTGGCTAAATGTGTTATTATTAATACCTGTAAAAATAGAAAATTAAAGGGATTATCTCATGAATGATAAATTTTATGAACAGAAAAAAGAAAAGCAGGATATGATGATCAATGGAGCAATGAAGATATTTGCTCTAAAGGGGTATGCCCATGCCAGTGTTGATGACATGGTGAAGGAATGCGGTGCCAGCAAGGGGCTTTGGTTCCATTACTTTGAAAGTAAGAAGGGCCTGTATTCATTTGTCGTTTCCTATGCAGTTAAATATGCAATTTTGGAATATGGAATAAAGTTAGAAGATAAGGGTATGGGGCTATATGACCTTCTACTAGAAAAAGAAAAGGTTAAGGTTGACCTTATGGGTATGTATCCATATTTACCTCTTCTTATTCTTTCTATATTAAATGAAACAGATGAAGAAGCACTTTCTCTTATGTCAGATGCAAGGGAAAGTTATATAGAAGCTCTGGAAAACATCTATGTTGGAATAGACAGAAGTGAGTTTGAAGAACCTGAGGATTCTTTCCTTATACAGAAGATGATAACCTCTACCTTTGCAGATATAATGAGAGACTATTATCATAAGCCAGTGTTTTTAAAAGAAGAGTATATTTCTGAGTGTGAAAAATATATTCAAATGCTTAAAAAATTCCATGGTAAAAAGTAATAGAATTAAGTTGCGGTATGTGTATATTTGTGCTAAAATTCATTGTTGCGTATAGTATTTTAGCGAAATAACATTAGAGATTGGAGTTATTTATGGCACAGGTTGCAGTATTAGGATATGGCACAGTTGGTAGCGGTGTTGTTGAAGTTATTGAGAAAAACAGCGATGTTATATCAAAAAGAGTAGGCGAAGATATTACAGTTAAGTATGTTCTTGACCTTAGAGACTTTCCTGGTGACCCTATTCAGGACAGGGTTGTTCATGACTATGACACAATCGTTAATGATAAAGATATTTCTATAATTTGTGAGACTATGGGTGGAATCAACCCAGCTTACGAGTTTACAAAGAAAGCTCTTATGGCTGGAAAGAGTGTATGTACATCAAACAAAGAGCTTGTTGCAGCACATGGCCCAGAGCTTATTTCTATTGCTAAAGCTAATAAGTGTAACTATTTCTTTGAAGCAAGTGTAGGTGGTGGTATTCCTATCATCAGACCTCTTAATGAGGCTCTTACAGCTGAGAAGATTGACTGCATCATGGGTATCTTAAATGGTACTACTAACTACATTCTTTCTAAGATGGAGAATGAAGGTGCAGCATTTGATACTGTACTTAAAGAGGCACAGGAAAAAGGATATGCTGAAAGAAATCCTGAGGCAGACGTTGAAGGATATGATGCTGGTAGAAAGATTGCTATATTAGCATCTTTAGTATATGGCGAAACAGTAAAGTTTGAAGATGTATTTACAGAAGGTATTACAAAGATAGCTCCTGTAGATTTTGAATATGCTAAGAAACTTGGCTTAACAATTAAGCTTATTGGTCTTGAGAAGGAAACTTCTGAAGGCAGATTTGCTATGGTTACTCCAAGACTTATCGGAAGTGACAGCCCACTTGCTGGTGTTAAGGATGTATTCAATGGAATCCTTGTTCACAGCAATATGCTTGATTACTCTATGTACTATGGTAGAGGAGCAGGTAAGCTTCCAACAGCATCTGCAGTTGTAGGTGATGTTATTGCTGCTGCTAAGAACCCAGGCAACCATCTTACATGTGTATGGGAAGAGAAGGCTTGCTCACTTGCAGATTCTAAGAAACTTGCTCAGAAGTACTTCGTAAGAGTAGCTGGCAATATGGCAGATCTTAAGGCAGATATCGAGAAGGTATTTGCTGGGGCTTCATTTGTACAGCTTGATAATGTAACTGATGAATTCGCATTTGTTACAGAAGAGATGACAGAGCTTGAGTATGATAAGAAGGCTGCTTCTATTAATAACATTAAATCAATGATAAGAATGTAAATAAATGTGGAGGAAACACAGATGTTAGTCGTAAAAAAATTTGGTGGAACATCAGTTGCTAACAAAGAAAGAATCTATAATGTCTGCAGACGATGCGCAGAGAGCTATAAGAACGGCGATGACGTTGTAGTTGTACTTTCAGCAATGGGTAAGCTTACAGATGAACTTATTGCTAAAGCAAAGGATATCAATCCTAACCCATCTAAGAGAGAGATGGACATGCTTCTTACAACAGGAGAGCAGACAAGTGTTGCTCTTGCTTGTATGGCATTTGAAGCACTTGGTATTCCTGCAATATCACTTAATGCATTCCAGGTAGCTATGCATACAACTTCTGCATATTCTAATGCAAGACTTAAAAGAATAGATACAGAAAGAATTATGCATGAACTTGATCAGAGAAAGATTGTTGTTGTTACTGGTTTCCAGGGCGTAAACAAGTATGGTGATTATACAACACTTGGCCGTGGTGGTTCAGATACTACAGCAGTTGCTCTTGCAGCAGCTCTTAAGGCTGATGCTTGCGAAATTTACACAGACGTTGATGGTGTATACACAGCAGATCCTCGTATCGTAAAGAAGGCTCGTAAGATGAAAGAGATTACATACGATGAGATGTTAGATCTTGCAACACTTGGTGCAGGTGTTCTTCATAACAGAAGTGTTGAGCTTGCTAAGAAGTACGGTGTTGCGTTAGTTGTTCGTTCTAGTTTAACAAATGAAGAAGGTACAGTAGTTAAGGAGGATGTGAAAGTGGAAAGAATGTTAGTTAGCGGTGTAGCTGCCGATAAGAATTGTGCTAAGATTTCGGTTGTAGGACTTAGTGATAAGCCAGGTACAGCCTTCAGATTATTTGATGCTTTATCACAGGCTAATATTAACGTAGATATGATTTTACAGTCAGTTAGCCATGACAATACACAGGATATCGCATTTACAGTTGTAGGTGACTACGCTGATGATGCAATTAAGGTAATCGAAGATAACAAGACAAGACTTAAATATGAGAAGGTTGAGCTTGAGAAGGGCGTAGCTAAGGTATCTGTAGTAGGTGCAGGTATGATGAGTAACCCTGGTGTTGCTGCAAAGGTATTTGAGTGTATGTACAACTCAAACATCAACATCAAGATGATTTCTACATCAGAGATTCGTGTAACTGTTCTTATCGATGATAAGGAAGTTGAGAAGGCTATGAACGCTGCTCACGATATCTTTGGACTTGAAGACTAATCTTTAACTCTTAAATAACATATTTATTCAAAGAACCAGCCGGGATGTAGTTAATCCTACAGCTTTGCTGGTTCTTTTTTATTGCCTCCCGTATCTAAATCTGCCTTCGCCCCCTCTGCCTATAGCTGGCTCATATAAGCCATTGACAAGCCCCTATATTTTTCTTTGGCCATAACAAATTTTCCTTAAACTTTCCGCAGTTACTGTCTGAGCAAAGCTGCTTACTAAGGCAAGCACCTGTCCAGCGGGCGCTGGTTGGACTTCACCTTGTAAAACCAGCGCTTA